>PJUA01000111.1_pt1 | contig 81446 bp, 53 predicted proteins | sample 1512151 | NCBI WGS metagenome assembly PJUA01 (sample SAMN08177678, study PRJNA422409) | Soil metagenome, whole genome shotgun sequencing project. | isolation source: Soil enriched on filter paper: beechwood xylan treatment | place: USA: Madison | collected 2015-01-15 | reverse complement strand
GCACGGGCTCCGACTCGGTGTTCTTCGGCTCGGCCGGCAACACGCTGCTGCTGCGCGGCATCGAGACGCTGACCGGCAATGTCGGCACCGACGTCCTGACGCTGGGCGACACCGGCAACACCGTCACGGTCTCCCTGTTCGAGACGGTTGCGGGTGGTGCGGGCACCGACGTCATCACCATCGGCACCGCCGGCGGCACGATGCTCGTCTCGGCGCTCGAGACCCTGCTGGGCGGCACCGGCTCCGATGCCATCACGCTGGGTTCGGCTGGCAACACGCTGGTCGCCAACCAGCTTGAGACGCTGATTGGTGGCGTCGGTACGGATGTGGTCCGCGTGACCACGACCTCCGGCTCGACGATGCTGATCTCGGCGCTCGAGACCATCACCGGTGGGTCGGGTTCGGATCTGATCACGCTGGGTTCGTCGGGCAACACGCTGCTCGCCAACCTGGTCGAGGCGATCACCGGCGGCACTGGCAGCGATCTGGTCTTCCTTGGTGCGGCCGGCAGCACGCTGACGGCGTCCAACCTTGAGTTCCTGATCGGCGGCACCGGCACCGACGTCGTCACGCTGAGCACGACCGGCTCCACCCTGGTGGTCCGTGGCCTGGAGACGCTGACGGGCGCCACCGGCACCGACATCGTCACCATCGGCGACACCGGCACCACCATGCAGGTGGTCAACCTGGAGACGCTGGTTGGCGGTTCGGGTTCCGACGTCATCTCGATCGGCACCGCCGGTTCGACGATGCTGGTTTCGGCTCTGGAGACCATCACCGGCAACACCGGCGTTGACGTCATCACCATCGGTTCGGCTGGCGGCACGCTGCTTGCCAACGTGCTTGAGACGATCACCGGCGGCACCGGCTCCGAACTGGTCTATCTCGGCTCGGCCGGTTCCACGGTCGCGGTGTCGGGCATCGACATCCTGATCGGCGGAACGGGCACCGACTCGGTGTTCTTCGGCTCGGCCGGCAACACGGTTCTGCTGCGCGGCATCGAGACGCTGACCGGCAACACCGGCACCGACATCATCACGCTGGGCGACACCGGCAACACCGTCACCGTGTCCTTGATCGACACGCTGATCGGCGGTTCCGGCTCCGACGTGGTGGCCATCGGCACCACCGGCGCCACCATGCTGGTCTCGGCTCTGGAGACGCTGACCGGTTCGACCGCGGCTGACACGATCACGCTGGGCTCGGCGGGCAACACCCTGCTGGCCAACCTGATCGAGGCGGTTGTGGGCGGTTCGGGCACCGACGTCGTCGCCATCGGCACCGCCGGCGGCACGATGGCGATCCGGGCGCTGGAGACGATCACCGGTTCGACCACCTCGGACTTCGTCACGCTGGGTTCGGCGGGCAACACCCTGCTGGCCAACGTGGTTGAGACGCTGACCGGCGGCACGGGCACGGATCTGGTCTTCCTCGGCTCGGCCGGCGGCACGCTGTCGGTTGCGAACCTGGAGCTCCTGATCGGCGGCATCGGCACCGACGTCGTCACGCTGGGCACGGCCGGCAACACGGTTGTCGTGCGCAGCCTGGAGACCCTGACCGGCGGCACCGCCACCGACGCGATCACCATCGGCGACACCGGCACCACCATGCTGGTCAACCTGCTGGAGACCCTGACCGGCGGCAGCGGCTTCGATCTGGTCACGCTGGGTTCGGCCGGCAACACGATGCTGGTCAGCCTGCTGGAGACGATCACCGGCGGCACCGGCGTTGATGCTCTCACCATCGGCTCGACCGGTTCGACCCTGCTGATCAGCGGTGTCGAGACGATCACCGGCGGTTCGGGCAGCGACCTGGTCTATCTGGGCTCGACCGGCTCGACCATCACCGCGGTGAACATCGACATCCTGATCGGTGGCACTGGCACCGACGTGGTCACGCTGGGTACGGCCGGCAGCACGGTTCTGCTGCGCGGCATCGAGACCCTGATCGGCCAGGCTGGCACCGACGTGCTGACACTGGGCAACACCGCCAACACCGTCTCGGTCAACCTGTTCGAGACGCTGATCGGCGGCACGGGCACCGACGTCGTCACGCTCGGCTCGGCTGGCAGCACGCTGCTCGCCTACGGCATCGAGACGCTGATCGGCGGCACGGGCACCGATGTGGTCACCATCGGCTCGGTCGGCGCCACTGTTCTGGCTCTCGGCATCGAGACGCTGGTCGGCGGTGCGGGCATCGATCTGATCTTCACCGGCTCGGCCGGTGCGACGCTCACCGTGTCGAACGCCGATTACGTGATCGGCGACAACACGGCGGCCGACGTGCTGACGCTGGGTGCGGCTGGCAACACGACCACGATGCGCGGCATTGAGACGCTCATCGGCGGTTCGGGCTCCGACCTGGTGGTGCTGGGTGACACCGGCAACACGCTGACCCTGATCGACGGCGTCGAGATCCTGGTCGGCGGTACGGCCACCGACGTGCTGACGATCGGCTCGGCCGGCACCACGCTGCTGACCCGCGCCATCGAGACGCTGATCGGCGCAGCCGGCACCGACGTGATCACGCTGGGCAACACGGTGAACACGGTCACCGTGACCGGCATCGACACGCTGACCGGCGGCACCAACACCGACATCGTCTTCACCGGCTCTGCCGGCGTGACGATGACCGTGGCTGGTGTGGAGTTCCTGGTCGGCGGCACGGGCACCGACTTCGTGACCCTGGGTTCGGCGGGCAACACCGTCATCACCCGCGGCATCGATACGCTGGCGGGCGGTGCGGGCACCGACTGGGTGTTCCTGGGCGACACTGGCGTCACCATGACGCTGGGCTCGGGCATCGAGCTGCTGCTCGGCGGTGCGGGCACCGACGTCGTCAGCATCGGCTCTTCGGGCACGACGCTGCTGACCCGCGGGGTCGAGACCCTGATCGGTTCGACGGCCACCGACGTGATCACGCTGGGTGACACCGGTGTGACGACGACGGTCAGCGCCATCGACACGCTGACGGGCGGTGCGGGGTCCGACGTCGTCTTCACCGGCTCGGCCGGCGTGACGATGACGGTCACCGGTGTGGAAATCCTGGTTGGCGGCACCGGTTCGGATGCCGTTACCCTGGGTGGTGCGGGTCAGACCCTGATCCTGCGCGGCCTCGATACCCTGACCGGCAGCTCGGGCACCGACTGGGTGTTCCTGGGCGACACCGGCAACACCATGCAGGTTGGCGGCGTCGAGCTGCTGATCGGTGGGACGGGCACCGATGTCGTCAGCACCAGCGATCTCGGCTCGACCATCCTGCTGCGCGGCATCGAAACGCTGACGGGCGGCACGGGCAACGACGTGATCACGCTGGGCAACACCGGTGTGAGCCTGTCGGTCAGCGGCATTGAGACGCTGACGGGCGGCACGGGCACCGACGCGGTGACCGTCACCAGCGGGTCGATCCGCTTCGAGGTGACCGCTGGCGGTGACAGCATCAGCCTGGCGTCGGGCAGCGGCACCGATACGGTGGCGATCTCCTCGCTGAGCGATGTTGGTGCACTGGGTGCCAACACCGGCTTCGTCTCGGTGACGAACTTCCAGTCGGGCACCGACAAGGTGACCCTGACCGGTTCGGCCCGGACGGCGGTGGACAAGAACGCCGATGGCGGTCTGACGCAGGCCACGCGGGCGCAGGGTGCGGTTGACATGGCGTCCGACGAGCTGGTGAGCCTGTCGACGGCGGTCAGCGGCAGCCTGACCGACGCCAACCTCGCCAACTTCCGCACGGCTCTGGGAACGCTGACGAACTCGTCGGCTGGTGCGAGCACGCTGGTTCTGGCCAACAACGGCACGAACTCGGGGCTCTACCAGGTGGTCGACACCAACGGCGACGGCCAGGTGGCTTCGTCCGAGGTTCGTCTGCTCGGCGTGTACAACGGCACGGTGCTCTCGCTCTCCGACATCAACCTCGGTTGATCCGGCGGCTGAGCTTAAGCATCGCGGTAAAAGGGAGGGGCGCCCGCAAGGGCGCCCCTTCTTTTTTGTTTTAGCTCTGCCCGGCAGGCAAAAGGCCGTTGGCCGGTCTGGCGACCGGCGAGGGGAGGAACAAGGTGGCCATGCCGAGCCAAGGCCTTTGGCGTTCCTGCTGCCGGACCGCATAGGGTTGATGCTCCCAAGCCGGAATCGGGCCAGCCGGATCGGTGTTTGGTCGGTGTCTTGTGGACCGTGCAGGCAGAGCAGTGTGGTGTGGCAGACCACAAGAGCAACTGACGCGTTTTTTCTGCTGTGCCACCTGTCACAAAAGCCGAATTGTGTTGATAGCCATTCACAAAAACGGTGATGTGCTCAGAGTAAGCATCTATAAGTTGATTTTGTGATTCCCTGTTCAGTGGGCGTAGCGGTGTTGGCTGGATTTCCGGTCCAGCAGGCAAAGCAGCGAGCCTTCCGATGCTTGTCGCGAGTGATCTTCATGAAATTTCTCGTTTCGATCTTTGCCCGTCTGCCCGGCCGTCTGCAGGCGCCATCGGTTCGCCCGTCCGCTCTGTCGATCAGCGCCGTGCAGGCAGTGACCTGCCTGTTCGGCTTCTTCACCGTCTTGACGGTGCTGCGCACCCCGGCGACGCTGGCGCGGATGGTGACAGCGTTGCGCCCGAATGGCGGGGGTGTGCGCGATGATGAGTTCATGGGGTTTGGCAGCGTCGACACGCTGATCCGCCCGGCCTATCGGCGGATCGCCTCCAACTTTGCCATTCATGGCCGCTATGGCTACACCTGGGGCGATGCGTTCGGGCTGACGATGCGCGAGCGCTTCGGCAACAGTTCGATCACCTATCGTCTGCTGCATCTGATTGGCGACCGGGCGGTCAACGCACTCGGATGGGGACTGTTCATCGCCGCCACCTTTCTGGCGGCCGCACTCGGCATCAGTCTCTACGCTGCCCCGCTGATCGCCTTGGCGTTCGCCGCGACCCCGGTGATTGTCTTCAGCTACACCAGTGGTGGTGGCAAGACCGAGACCTTGTGGTATGGGCCGGTCCTGCTGATTCTGTTCCTGGCTTTTGCCGGCCACACCTTGACCGCCGCTGTGCTCTGGTCGGTGCTGGTGCTGGCCAACCTGATGGCCTCTCTTCTGACGGCGGCCATCACGGGTCCGGCCCTGCTGCTCTGGGCGCTGCAGCATGGCGATGCGGACGCTCTCATCATCGGGATCCTGCCCGGAGTGGCGTTGCATCTTGTGCGCTTTTCCAAGGCGGGCTTCGCCTATTTCGCCAAGACGGTGCGCTATTGCCGCTTGGCTAGCCGGGATGTCGGAGCCGCGCTCAATGGTGGGAAGCTGCTGACCGGCCGTCTGCCGGTTCTTGACGAAATCCTGGCCGGCGGTCCGGTTGCGCTGACGCTGATCGTCGGCGCCTGGATGACCCATGACCCGGTCGCCGCCTTGCTGGGGGCCACCTGTTTTTTTGCCTATTATGCCAGCCGCCGCGTCTTCTTCCTCAGTGATTTCCAGAGCTTCGACCTGCTGTTCTCGGCCATCGGCATCGCCTATGCCTGTGCCAGCGGCAATGCGCTGTGCTTGGTGATCAGCTTCATCGGCGCGCATCGCATGCGGGACAATCAGTACTGCTGTGTTCCACTCAGTCAATCGATGCGCTCGCTGGCCGACAGCGGAATCACGACGGTCCGAGGACGCTGGTACGCCATCCTTCGCTCCAGCCTCGACATGAGCGACGCCTTCCCGCTGATCGGGGTCATTGCGCGCCCGAAGCTGCCGGCGCTGGATGCGTTCTTCGCGGCCATTCCCGACCATGCCCGCATTGCCGTCGAGACCATCCGCACCTCAACCGCGATGCAGCAGGCCTATCCCGATGTGTGGATGCGCGGGTTCTGGTTCATGACCGACGACCTGCTGCCCAAGCGCAACATCGAACTCGCCACCAAGGAATACACCTTCACGCTCGAGCATGAGCTGTCGATGGCCCGTCTTCTCAAGCTGAACGCCACCCAGAGCTCGCCGGAGCGCTTTCTTGAAACCTGCTCGGGGGCCGGCATCAGCCATATGGTGGTGCTGTCGCGCGCCACCATGGAGATGCTGGCGCAGAGCGGTTGGGTGGTGATGGCCGGCTTCGATTTCGCCCAGATGGACAAGCCCTTGCGCGATGTGTTGGGGGTGAGCGTACCGGGCATGCTCTTGATGGGGCGTGTCGAGGGCGACATCGGCATTGTGACGCCGCACGCCGCGTGGCATCGCGATGGCAACCATCTGGTGATCGAGGCGGTGGCCGGCACGACCTACACCATCCGCTACCGCCACTTCCCGGAATTCCGAGCCGAGCAGGGGGTGGTCCGCCTGCCGGTCACCCCTTGCCAGCCCTTCGCCGATGTCCCGACACTCAGCTTCATGCAGGTGACCGCGGTGAGTGACGGGCCGTTGACCCTGCGCTATGTCGATTATCCCGGACGGGTCCTGCTCACCCGGCTTGGCCGGGGCTGAGGCAAAGCCGGGTGAGCAGCACCACCGGGTGGGTATTCTTCGTGTGCGCGGCGATGGCGCCGCCAAGGCCAACTTTCGGAAAGCAGCCTCCCGTGTCCCCATCCCTGTCCCACGACACCACCGACCTGCGCGTTGATCTCGGCTGTGGCGATCACAAGCCCGATGGCTTTGTCGGCGTTGATGCGGTTGCTGGCCCAGGCGTCGATCTGGTGTGCGATCTCACCGGACGCTTTCCCTTTGAGACAGGCAGCGTTGGGTATCTGCGTGCCCATGACGTGATCGAGCATTTGCCCGACCGCCTCCACACCATGAACGAGATCTGGCGGGTGTGCCGTGACGGTGCCATCGTCGACATTCGGGTTCCGTCAACCGATGGCCGGGGGGCTTTTCAGGATCCCACCCATGTCAGCTATTGGAATGCCAATTCCTTTTTCTACTATGCGCTGGAGCATCCGGCCTTTTTGACCCTGTGCCGCAAATACGGTTTTCGCGGTGCCTTTCGCCTCCGCTCCCTGTCCAGCAGCGCCACCGCTGACCAGGTCGTTCATGTTCATGCTCTCCTGGAGGCGGTCAAACCAGCCGCCGTGCCTGACCAGCCGCCTCTGCAAGTCGCGCAGGCCCCTCTGGCAGCGGTTGCGGGCTTTGAGGCCGGGGCGGCGTCGGAGCGCCTGATGTTGGCTGTCAGGCTTGCGCGCATGACGGCCGATCAGTTCGCCGCCTTTTGCACGTCAGAGGATTTGGCCCGCTACAAGCACCTGCTGGCCGAACCTGTTCCGGGCCAGCTGAGTGCGGCAGAGCGTTCGTTCTGCGCTGTGTTGGAGGCGGTCTATCGCGACGGCATCGTCCGGCATGACCAACTCGTCTGCCAGCTTGCGGCCTTGCTGCTGAAGCCGGCCTATCAGCTGCCTGCGCACTTCAACCTCGCGCTTGTGCCGGTGGCACTGGTTGAGGCGTTTGTGGCGGCCCTCTGCCGCTCTCCTGCCTTCTTCTCCCACGCTGGAGAGGCGGAGCGCTATGCCGATTTTCAGACGGCATGGCTGAGTCATCTCGACCAGGGGCTGCAGAGCTGCCAAGGGCGCCAGCCCTGGTCGGCGGCCGCTCTGGCCTTTGTCCGCTCCAGCGAGTTGCTCGGGGTTTACTTCAGCGACCGCAATCTCCGCCCGCTCGCCCGCCTCCGGGCCAGCATCATCGAATGGTCGTTGCGTCATCTCGGCCATCGCCTGGATCACGCCCCGCCGCCCCGCCGTGGCACTGGCATCCGTCTTGGCATCGTTCTTCTTGCGTTTCTGCCAACCCCTGAGCTGTTTTGTGTCCTGCCTTTGCTCAAGCGCCCGTCGCCCGATCTGGAGGTGACGGTCTATGTCATAGAGCCGGACAAGGGGAGCTTTGAGCGCGCGGCAATCGCAACGGTCGCGCGGATCGTGGAATTGCCCCGTCCTCTTGGCGAAGCCGTCGACGCCATTCGCCGCGATGCGGTCGATGTCTTGTATTTCGCCTCCAACCTCACCGCCGTCCCATCGGTTTCGGCCATGCTGGCGGCTCACCGGCTGGCCCGGGTCCAGCTGGCCAGCATCGCCTCGGTGAGCACCACCGGCTTTGCCGCCATCGACTTTTATGTGTCTGCCGCAGGGCTCGAACGCGACCGCTTTCCCCAGCAGCACTACACCGAAGAGCTGGTCAAGCTGCCGGGCTTGGCGCACTGCTTTGCCTATGGCAGCGAGCCGCTCCCGGGCGACGCCAGGGCCGGACAGCCCGGCCTGCCCGTTGCGCCGGACGAGGTGGTCTTCACCTCAGGGGCCTCGCTGTTCAAGCTGACGCCGCAGACCGTGGAGGCTTGGCTTGAGATCCTGGCGCGCGTGCCCTCAGGCCGCCTTGTGCTGTTCCCCTTCGCCCCCTCCTGGTCGGCGGCCTATGCAAAGCAGGCGTTCTCGGACCATCTGCTCGGCAAGCTTGCCGAGCGGGGGCTTGCGCCGTCGCGGGTCCGGATCATCGACACGCCGGGCCTCAACCGGATCGGCATCCGCACCAGCATGAGCAACTTCCATGTCTGCCTGGACAGCTTTCCGTTTTCAGGATCCACATCGCTGATCGAGCCCTTGGAGCTGGGCATGCCCGTCGTCACGCTGGCGGGCCCCAGCATGCGCTCGGCCATGGGAGCGTCCTTGCTGCAGGCGCTGGGCCTTGAAGAGCTGATCGCCAGCGACCGGGATGCCTACATCGACCTCGCCTGCCGCCTTGCTGCAGAGCCGGCCTATCGGGCCCAGATCTCAGCGCGCCTCTCGGCCGCGCTGTCGCAAAACCCGGCTTTTTTCGACACGGACCGCTATGCCGAGCAGATGTACCGGCTTGTCCGCTCCTGTGTGCAGGCCGGCCTTTGAGGCCGCAGACACCTGGATACCCCCCAACACAGGCCACCCCCCCGCGGTCTGAAAACGCCGCTTATGGCGCTCCGACGGGAGGCCGAAGTGGAAAGCCGGGGGGAAGCCGGCTAGGGTCGGCCATGGGACCGCACAGAGGACGGCGGTCCGAATCCGCCTCCACTTGCTCCGGCTCCCGATGGCCTCGATCCAGGATGCGTTCACCCATGCCCAGCAGCATCATGCCGCCGGGCGCTTCGTCGAGGCAGCAGCGCTCGCGCGGGAGGGGCTGCGGCTGATGCCCGATCATGCCGTTGCCCGGCATCTGCTCGGCACCGCTTTGTGCGCGTCCGGCCAGGGCGAGGAGGGGCTGGGCCACATCAGTACGGCCATGCTTCTTGATCCGGGCCAACCGGTCTATGCGGTCAACCGCGCCATCCTGCTCCAGTCCTTTGGGCGCAGCGCCGATGCGGCGGTGGCGTTCCATCGCGCCTTGCGGCTGCGGCCGGCCGATGTCCGGCTGCTCGACGGGTTGGGAAGCTGTCTTGGCGACCAGGGCCATAGTCCACAAGCGCTCATTCCTTTCAAGCACCGGCTGGCGCTGGAGCCCGGCATGGCGGAGGCTTACCGCAAGATTGCCATCGTTGCCCAGCGCGCCGGCCAGCTGAAGGAGGCGCGGCGGGCTTACCGCCGGGCTTGGCGGCTGGGGGGCGGAGACGGGCTTTTGGTGCGCGAGGCGTTGAGTGTGCCGGTCATTCCCCGTTCAACGGCCGAGATCGAGGAAAGCCGCGCCCATTGCGCCGCGGTGCTGCGGCTGGCGCGCGAGCACGGTCTGCGCATCACCGACCCGCTGCGCGAGGTCGGTGTCACCTCCTTTTTCCTGTCCTATCACGGGCGCGATGACCGCGCCTTGAACAGTGAGCTGGCCGCCTTGTACCGGGAGGCTTGTCCCTCCTTGCTCTACACCGCAGCCCATTGCCAGGAGCCCGAGCCGGCCAGGCGGGCGGCGGACAGGGCCGGACGGCGGCTGCGCGTCGGGTTTGTCTCCGACTATTTCCACAACCACACCATCGGCATGCTGAACGAGGGGCTGATCGAGCGGCTGTCGCGTGAGCGTTTCGAGGTGGTGCTGTTCCTCACGCCGGGACCGGAGGACGACCTGCGGCGCCATCTGCGCAGGGTGGCCGACCGGGCCGTCGACATTCCGGGCGATCTCGATGCCGCGCGGCGGATCATCGCCGAGGTGCAGCTGGATGTCCTCTACCACACCGACATCGGCATGTCGCCCTTCACCTACTTCCTCGCCTTTGCCCGGCTGGCGCCGCTGCAATGCCTGACCTGGGGCCACCCGGACACCACAGGCATTCCCACCTTGGACTGCTTCTTGAGCTGCGACGCGATGGAGCCGGAGGATGGCGAGGCCCATTACAGCGAACGCCTGGTCCGCCTGCCCGGCCCGACCGTCCGCTACCGGCGCCCGCAGCAGGCCGAGCCGCGCAAGACCCGCATCGATTTCGGCCTGCCTGCCGCGAGCCGGCTCTATCTCTGTCCACAGAGCCTGTTCAAAATTCATCCCGACTATGACGAGGCCTTGATCGCCATTTTGCGGCGGGACCGCGACGGCCTCCTCGTCTTCGTCGATCCGCGTGGCCACGGTGCTGCGTTGGTGCGGCGGCTGGCCGCCAAGGGGCCCGATGTGGCTGGCCGCATCCGCTTGCTGCCAGGGCTGACGGCGGTGGATTTCATTGCCTTGACCGCCGACGCCGATGTCATGCTCGACCCGTTCCATTACAGCGGCGGCAAGACAAGCCTGGAGGCCCTGGCCTTCGGCACGCCGGTGGTGACCTGGCCCGGCGCCTTCATGCGCGGGCGCCACACCCTGGGTTTTTACAGGCTGATGGGGCTCGACGATTGCGTGGCGAGCAATCCGGCCGATTATGTCGAGCGGGCGGTCCGGCTCGGCACCGATCCGCTGCTGCGCGCCCAAGTCCGGCAGCGCATCCTCGAGCGCTGTGGTGTCCTGTTCGACGACGAGACGTCGATCCGGGCGATCGAACGCTTTTTTCAGGAGACGATCTGACCGGGGCCGAGGCCAAACCGTTCGGCCGGCTGGGGGGGAGGGTCAGTGTGGGGGCGGAGCCGACAGGCGGTCGGCCATCCGCAGGACACCCTGGGCCAGCCGGACGATGGCGGGAGAGCCGATGAACAGCTCGCGCAGGGCAGAGCCTTCGCCAAAGCGCAGCACGAAGCCGTTCGGGTTGAAGACCACCGCGACCTTGGCGGCCTCCGACAGCACATGCTGGGTGCGGCCCTGGAACACCGCGTCCAACATCGACCGGGCCAGTTCGCGAGCATCCTCCACGCTCAAGGCGGAGATCTCCGGCTCCAGCCGGCTTTCGTTGAACAGGAAGACGCCCTCCAGCCGCACCGCGCCGTCACCCTCCGGCGTCTCGCCTTCATGCAAGGCGATGTGAGACAGGAACTTGCCATCGGGAAACAGGACGGTGCGGTCATCCACCTCGACATTGATGACGAGCTTGCTTTTCGCCGACATGGGGAACAGGACCTTTTCGAAGACAAAGACCAAAGAACGGGAGGCGGGAGGTCAAGCGGCGGCGCGGCGGGCCAGTTCGGCGTCGGCCAGGCCGGCAACCACCTCGGCCATGCGGCGTTCGGCCGCCCACCCCAGAAGGTGCTGTGCCTTGGCCGGGTTGCCGACGCTAAACGCGATGTCCGACGGGCGCAGCAGCTCGGGATTGCTGCGGACATGGCGGCGCCAGTCCAGCCCGAAATAGGAGAAGGATTCAGCGACGAAATCCTCCAGCCGGTGCGTCTCGCCGGTGGCGATGACGAAATCCTGAGGCTCGTCCTGGGCCAGCATGCGGGCCATGGCATCGACATATTCAGGCGCCCACCCCCAATCGCGGGCAATCGACAGCGTTCCCAGCTCCAGCATTTCAGCCTTGCCTTCGGCGATGTCGGCGGCAGCGCGGATGATCTTCTGGGTGACGTAGCGGGTGGGCCGCAGCGGCGATTCGTGGTTGAACAGGATGCCGGAGCAGGCGAACAGCCCATAGGCCTCGCGGTAGTTGGCGACTGCCCAGAAAGCGGCGGCCTTGCCGACGCCGTAGGGGCTGCGGGGATGGAAGGGGGTGGTCTCGTCCGCCGGCACCTCGGTGTTTCCGAAACATTCGCTGGAGCAGGCGCTGTAGAAGCGGGTGTCCAACCTCAAGAAGCGGATCGCTTCCAGGATGTTGATGGTGCTGGAGATGGTGCTGTTCAGCGTCTCGACCGGCTGCTCGAAGGACAGACCGACCGAGGCTTGGCTGGCAAGATTGTAGATCTCGGCCGGGCGGGTGCGGGCGATCACCTCGACCACGCTGCGGAAGTCGGTCAGCACGGCCGAATGCAGGACCACCCGGCCGAGGATGCCAAGCCGCCGCAGGTTGGCGAAACCCGACATTTCCTTGTCGCGCGAGCTGCCATGGACCTCGTAGCCCTTGCCCAGCAGCAGCTGGGCAAGGTAAGCGCCGTCCTGGCCCGAAACGCCGAAGATCAGCGCGGTCTTCGGTTTGCTTCGGGCCGGTGTTCCGATGGTCATGGGAGAAGCGCCCTCAAGCGGTCATGGCAAGCCAAGAGGGCAGATCAGCGATGGTCGTCCCCATTGGCCGCCAAGCGCAGGTCGGCCTCAACCATCTCGCGGACCAGATCAGGAAAGGCGGTGGTGTGGCTCCAGCCCAGCTTGGCGCGCGCCTTGGAGGGATCACCCAGCAGCAAATCGACTTCCGTCGGGCGGAAGTAGCGCGGATCGATGCGCACCACCACCTTGCCGGTCTTCTGGCAGAGGCCCTCTTCATCGACGCCGTCACCGCGCCACTCGATGCCGCGGCCGACATGGCCGAAGGCCAGCTCGACGAACTCGCGCACGGAGTGGGTCTCGCCGGTGGCCAGGACATAATCGTCCGGCTCATCCTGCTGCAGCATGCGCCACATGCCCTCGACATAGTCGCGCGCATGGCCCCAGTCGCGCTTGGCGTCCAGGTTGCCGAGATACAGGCAATCCTGTTTGCCGGCGTCAATCGCGGCCACCGCCCGGGTGATCTTGCGGGTGACGAAGGTCTCGCCGCGGGTCGGGCCTTCGTGGTTGAACAGGATGCCGTTGTTGGCGTGCATCCCATAGGCTTCGCGGTAGTTCACCGTGATCCAGTAGGCGTAGAGCTTGGCGGCGGCATAGGGGCTGCGCGGGTAAAAAGGCGTGGTCTCGCGCTGCGGCGTTTCCTGCACCTTGCCGTAGAGCTCCGAAGTCGAGGCTTGGTAGAAGCGGGTGGTCTTCTCGAGCCCTAAGATGCGGATGGCTTCCAAGAGGCGCAGCGTGCCGATGCCGTCGGCATTGGCGGTGTATTCCGGCGTCTCGAAGCTCACATGCACGTGGCTTTGCGCCGCCAGATTGTAGATCTCGGTCGGCTGCACCTGCTGGACCAGGCGGATCAGGTTGGTCGAGTCGGTCAGGTCGCCGTAATGCATGAAGAAGCGCACGTCCTCCTCATGCGGGTCGCGGTAGAGATGCTCCACCCGGCCGGTGTTGAAGGAGGACGAGCGGCGCTTGATGCCGTGGACGACATAGCCCTTCCCCAGCAGAAGCTCGGCAAGATACGCGCCATCCTGGCCGGTGGCACCGGTGATGAGGGCAACTTTGCGCAAAGGACCGACCCTTGATCTGTACGGCGTTGATGATCGGGCACTATCCTCAAAGGGTCCGGGCAAGGCAAGGGGGGAGACGACCCCGTCCCAGAGAAGGCACGGGGGTGGGCAAGGGGATATGACGGCGACGGGGGATAGGACAGCCAGGTTTGTGAGGCTTGTCCTGGTGCCATGAACGGAGTTGAAGCGCCTATCAGGGGAGGATAGGGTGCGCGCCGAACGGGCCGGCCGTCCCCGGCGGCCCCGGTCGGGGAGCGACCGTGGGACCGGGGCGGGGGCTGCATTGCACGGACCGCCATGACCACCGTTGCTGAAGCCTTGCAGATCGCCGTCGGGCATCATCGTGCCGATCGCCTTGAGGAGGCGCGGGCGCTGTATCTGCGCATCCTGGAGGTCGAGCCGCGCAATGCCCATGCCCTGCACCTGCTGGGTCTGGTCGAGCGCCGGCAGGGTCACCGGGACAAGGCGCTGGAGCTGATCCGCGCCGCCCTCGCCATCGCGCCGGAGATGGCGGATGCCTGCTGCAACCTTGCCAGCAGCTTGTCCGAGCTCGGCCAGATCGATGCGGCGGCGGCGGCCAACCGCCGGGCGCTGGTGCTCGATCCGGCCCTGGAGGCTGCCCACCAGGGGCTTGCCAGCCTGTTGTGCGGGCGCGGCGGTCCGCGCGATTGGGCGACGGCAGCCGCGTCTTTTCGCCGCGTGCTGCGGCTCAACCCCGAGCGTGCCGACGCCTGCCATGATCTTGGCATCGCGCTGCGCCAGGACGGGGCGGTCGAGGCGGCTTTGGTCTGCCAGCGGGCGGCACTCGCGCTGCGTCCGGATTTTGCCGCGGCCCATATGAATTTGGGCAATCTGATGGTCGAGCTTGGCCGGCTCGACGAGGCACTCGTCTGCTTCCGCCGCTCGCTGGTGGTGGAGCCGGAGCAAGGCGGCGCGCTCTACAACCAGGCCAATGCCCAGCATGCCGCCGGCCTGTCCGAGGCTGCGGTCGACAGCTATGTCCGTGCAGCGCGCGCCGGGGTCAATCTGGCGCTGACCCGGCTGGCTGATGTGCTGATCGGATTGGATCGGCTGTCCGAGGCCGAGCAGGTGCTGCGGCTGGCGCTGACCCGGCCGGGCAGCGATGTGCCGGGTGCCATCGACATGCTGTCGGCTCTGCTGGTGCGCCAGGGACGCTATGAGGAGTCGCGGCGCTTCTTCACCGACTACCGTTATCCGCATGCCGCCGATCCCACGGCCTACCGCATCGATTGCCTGACCGCCGTCGCCGAAAGCTGGCTGGCCGCCGGCGAGGTCGACCGTGCGGTGGAGGTGCTGGCCGGCGTCCATGGCCATGGCAGCCGCTTCTTCACCGTGAAGTCGATCGCCGGCCTGCAACAGGTCCTGGGCCGGCAGGGCCGGCGGCTGGAACGGCCGGCCAACCCCGATCCGTCGCAACCGCGCATCTGCTCCTCCACGCTGGCCACCCACGGGCGCTTCGCCCACAATGTGCTGGAATATGTGCTGTTGCGGCTCTACGCCGAAAAATTCGGCTACCGGCTGGAGACGCCGGACTGGGTCGGTGGCTATTACTTCGACCTCGACGACCCCAAGCCGTCGGGCGGGCTGAAGCCGATGCATTTCGCCCGGCGCATTTTGAACGATCTGGTGACCGGGCGGCGTGACGACCCGAGGACCGACGTCGACATCCTCTCGCCGTTGTTCCTGTTCGACCACCGCGAGGAGTGGCGCGAGCGGGTGCAATCCTGGCTGCGGCCGCGGCCGGACTGGCTGCCCCATGTCGACCCGGTGATGCAGGCGTTGAAGGCCCGCGGCAACACGGTGGTGGCGCTGCACATCCGCCGCGGCGACTTCGTCTGGTTCCGCTACACCATCACCGAAACCGCTTGGTACGTCGACTGGCTGAAGGCGCTGTGGCCGACGCTGGACCGGCCGGTGCTCTACATTGCCACCGACGATCCGGCGACCATCGCCGACTTCGCGGAGTTCGCGCCGGTCTCGCTGGACGATCTGGCGAAGGACGGGGCGGTGCAGCCGTGGACGGGGCTGGAGTTCCTGCAGGACTTCCATGTGCTGATGAACGCCGACGTGCTGGGCGTCAGCGCCCAGAGCGGCTACAGCCAACTCGCGGCGTTGCTGAACCGCAACGCCCGCCTGTTCGTCGAGCCGGATGCGGCGGCGCGGCGGATCAGGCCCTATTCCCCCTGGACGAGTTCGTCCGGCACCCCTTAAAGACCACCACCATCACGACCAAAGGACGCCCTCGACGGGGCGGGAGGGCAGCCCCATGGATCTCGCGACCAAGGAATTCTACGACGACTTCTGGCCCCGTTTCGTCCCGATCTACGACGAGACCAAGAAGTACATGCTGGAGACGCTGACCGAGCGGCAGATCGGCCGGGCGCTCGATGCCGGCTGCGGCCACGGCATCTGCTCCGTCATCCTGTCGGAAATGGCCGAGCAGGTGGTGTCGGTCGACGTGTCGTCGGACAGCCTCGCCACCGCGCGCCAGCAGGCTCAGCGCTTCGGCCGCGACAACATCGAGTTCCACCACCAGGATCTGCAGGAGCTGGACCCGAACCTCGGTCCGTTCGATCTGGTCTGGTGCTGGGGTGTCGCGATGATGGCGCCCGACCCGATGCGGGTGATGCGCAACCTGATGGCCGTCACCAAGCCGGGCGGCACCGTCTATCTCGGGCTTTACCTGAAGACCTGGCTGTCGCCGGTGCATGAGGGCGTGCGCCATTTCTGCCGTGCCTACATGGACACGCCGGCCCGGCGCAAGCTGGTCGGCGGCTTCTTCACCGGGCTGACCAAGGTCGCCTGCGTGCTGAAGGGGCAGGAGATCAACCGCCGCGCCGACAACGTGTCGATCCAAGCCCAGGTCGAGGACTGGTACTATCCGCCCTACAAGACCTTCTATTCGATCGAGGAGATCGTGGCCCTGTTCGAGCGCAACGGCTTCAAGGCGGAGTGCATCCAGGACCGGCTGGGCCGGATGAAGAGCGCCACGATCTTCGTGATCCGGGCGACGAAGAATGGCTGAGGCCCCAGGGGGGGAGGCTGTGGAACAGGAGCGCTCCATCGCCCCCCCCGACTGGGCGGAGCTGGGTCGGCTGTTGTCCCGCGGCTACATCGACAGCGGCTTCATCGGCGGCGTCACCCGCGTGCCGGTCGAGGACGTCGTGCGCGATATGCTGTCGGAGGCGCGCGCCGACGAGCAGGTGGCGGAGCTGCGGCGCATCGCCGCGGCCACCGGCATCGATGTGGATACCGCCCGCATCCTGGAGGTGGGATCGGGCTGCGGCATGACCGTGGTGCGCGGGCGCACGGCCCATGGGCTCGACATCCACGGCATCGAGCCCAGCATGGGCGAATACAGCTCCACGCTGGACGTCTGCCGCCGGCTGATCGACCATTACGGCCTGCCGGCCGACGCGGTTCAGGACGCCACCGGCGAGGCGATCCCCTTCGCAGATGCCAGCGTCGACATCGTCTATTCCTCCAATGTGCTGGAGCATGTCGGCGACCCGGCGGCGGTGCTGGACGAGGCGCTGCGCGTGCTGAAGCCGGGCGGGCTGCTGCTGATCGTCGTGCCCAACTACGGCTCCTGGTGGGAGGGGCATTACGGCATCCTGTGGCTGCCGCGGATGCCGGCCGGACTGGCCAAGCTCTATGTCCGGCTGTTCGGCCGCGACCCGGCTTACGTCGACACCCTCAACCTGATCGACCGCCCCTGGTTCGACCGCTGGCTCGGCCGCCATCCCGGCCGGCTGGAGGTGCTGGACTGGGGGTGGGGCGTCTTCGAGCAGCGCCTGCGCACGCTGGGCTTCGGCGACTGGGCGGCGCTGTCGGTCGCCAAGCGCATCGTCGCGCAAGTCCACCGCTTTGACTTGCTGGAGCCGGCGATCTGGCTGGCGCGGCGCCTGCATTGGGAGACGCCGATCATTTTCGTTGCGCGCAAGCGCTGACGCCTGGGCAGGCTTGGCAGAACAGACGCTCCTGGCTCCAGCGCTTCAGCGGAAGGCGACGGGGGGCAGCGGACTGTGAAGGGCGTCCTCGCCCAGACGCACCAGCGCCGCCTTCATCCGGTACAAGACATCATCCCAGCTTCCCGGCACCGCCTGGCGGAACAGCCGCATGGTCGGATAAAGCGGGGTCGGGCCGTCGGACGACCCCCAACGGCAATCGGTGGATTTGCGCAAGAACACCCAGACCGGCCGTGCCATGGCGCCGGCGAGATGGGCGATCGAGGTGTCGGTGGTGATGACCAGATCGACAGCGTCCAAGATGGCGGCAATTTCAATGAACGCATCGGGTCCGGTGTCGATGGTGCTGCCGACATGGGTGGCGTTGCGGGGCAGCGGCCCCTCCCGCAGAGCCGGTAGGGTCGAGCCGGATTTGGTGATGTCGATGATCTCCACCCCGTCGATGCGGGCCAGCTCTTCCAGGACCGAGAGGGGGAGGTCGCGCCAGGCCGAGGAGGCGCCGAGATTGAGGGCGATCTTGAGAGGGCGGCTGGAGCGCAGCCGGGCCGCCCAAGTCTCGCGCGCCGCCGGTTCCGCGCGCAGATAGGGGAACACAAGGCCGCCATCATCCAGCGCGTCCAGCAACTCCCCATGCCGGCTGCTCAAGATCCAGCAGTCATGCTCGGGCATCGGCTCGCCACCGCTCACGATCTCCCCGACAAAGGGGCAGGAGCGCAACAGGCGGGCCAGCCGGCGATCGCAGGCGATGATCGGCACCATGCCCACCGCGCGCAAGGCCTGGGCGCTGCGGACGAACTGGAAGGCGTCGCCGAATCCCATGTCCAAGGCGAACAGGATCCGCGCCCCCGGCTGCGGAATGCCGTCCCACACCGGCTTGGTCGACACGCGGTACGGCAGGTCCTTTTGCGCATAGCGTGCCACGGCATCGGCGTTGCCGAGCAGCCGGTGGTAGCTCCAGCCCAAAAGCAGGGTTTCACCGCGGATGGTGGCGAAGGCGGGCTCTGTCGCCGGGTCGACGGTCTTCAGCGTCTCAAACAGCCAGTCATACTCGGCAGCGCCGCTGCTGAGGTCGCCTGCCTCGCCCAGCATGCGGGCATAGGCGGCACGGCTGTGCAGATCGCCCCCGCCATGGCGCAGGACAATGCGGATGGCTTGCAGCGCCTCGGGCAGCCGGTTGGCATTGTAGTGGCTGATGGCGAGATTCTTGAGCCGCCGCAGCAAGACGGCGAGGTTCTGCCCTGCCGTCGCCGCCGCCGGCTCCAGGCGCACCGCCCGGTCGAGCAGGCACAAGGCGCGACCGAGATTGTCTTGCGCGGATTCGGCGATCGCCAGATGGTGCAGAGCATCGGCATGGGCGGGGGAGTGCACCAGGATGTGACGGTAGAGCGTGGCCGCCGGCCCTGGTTGGTCGGCGTGTTGCAGGCTGAGGGCCTTGGAAAACAGCTCAGGCAAAGTGGGAGACATCGGGACCTCGGGCAAACACCAAAGACGACGGGCAGCGGCAAGCCCCTATGACTAGCGGGTGTGGCCGGTGTCCGTCAAAGCCCGTTACCAGGGAGGATGAGGGGGCGCTGGTTGACCCATTGAATCCCCCTGTGCTATGCCGGTCGGCGCTTCAAGGCGGGTGCGGGATGCAGGCTGGATGGAACGCATGCTTGCGTTTTATCCTCAAGACGGGCCGCCTTTCCGGATCACCGGCTCTTGTCCGTTCGCCCGTCCTGTCCTCTCGAGCCCCCGATTTGCACCCATGGGACAAAACACCGCGCTTGCCATCGCACATTATCGGGCCGGCCGGCGTGACCAGGCCTTGGCGGTGGCAGTCGATCACTTGCAACAGAGCCCTGAGGATGTCACCAGCCTCAATTTGGCCGGCGTCGTCTGCTATGAGCAAGGGCGTTTGGAGGAGGCCGCCGGCTTTCTGTTCCGACTGCTGAGGGTTGATCCCGGTTTTGCCGAAGGCTGGGTCAATCTTGCGGTGGTGCAGCAGGCCCGTGCCGAACCTGCGGCGGCGGCGTATTTCCGCATCGCCCTGGCGCTGATGCCTGAGCGCTCGGATGTGCTGGGCCATCTCGGCACGCTCCTCCACAGCCAAGGCGACCATGAGGGCGCCTTGCGCCCGCTGCGCCGGGCGGTCCGTCTCGCTCCCGCCGATCCCAACCGCTGGGTGGGACTGGCGGTGACGCTGCTGTCGGATTGTGCCTATGGCGAGGCGGTGGAGGCGTTGGGGGCTTGTTTGGCGCTTTGCCCTGACCACGCCGATGCCCGCAGCCATTTGGCCCAGGCTTGGCTGTCGCTCGGCCGCCCGGAGGCGGCGGAGGCGGTGCTGGCAGGCGGGGAGGCCGGAGAACCGGCAGGGTTGGGCAAGGAGGCCGCGCACAGCCTGTCCCGCGCCCGGCTTTACCAGCGCTTGGCCCAGGATGGTGTGGCAAGCCGGTGCCCCGAGGGCATGCTGGTGCGGGCTCCCTTCTCGGTGTTGTCGGGCTATGGCGATTTTGCCCAGCATTTCGTCCGCGGTCTGATGGAGTGCGGTGCCACGCTGCGGCTGATCGGCTTGAGGGAGGATGAGAGCTGGCGCCCCCGCTTTGAGGACCCGGTCCTGCAGGCGGCGTCAAAGCGGCTGGGCGATCCGGTGCGGCCGCGGCTGGCGCTGAGCTTCCTGACGCCGGCGTTGGTCGAGCCCATTCCCAGGGTGCCGACGGTCAATTACTCGATGTTCGAAGGCCCCTGCATCCCGAAGGCCTGGGTTGCCTGCAACCGGATGCATGAGCTGGTGATCGTGCCGACGGAGTCCTCGCGGCTGGCCTGGATCGCCGCCGGCCATCCGCCAGAGCGCTTGCGTGTCTGCCCTCCCGGCATCGCCCTCGCCGAGGAGGACCGGCTGACATCCCCGCCGGCGATCATCGGGCCGCGGGGGCGGGCGGTGATGGATTACCGGGTGCGGGTGCTCAATGTCTCCGACTTCATCGCCCGCAAGAATCTGGATGGGGTGCTGCGGGTGTGGCTGCAGGCGACCCGGGCCGACGACGATGCGATCTTGTTGCTGAAGATCGGCAAGGGCGGGGCCGATTTGGCACGCAAGGCCGCACGTCTGCTTGAGCGAAGTGCTGCAGCCGTCGGTCGTCGGCCGGAGGAGGCAGCACCCATCGCCTTCCTCACCGAACGCTATGACGAGCAGGGCATCGCCATGCTCTATGCCATGGCCACCCATTATTTCAGCCTGTCGCACGGGGAGGGCTGGGATTTGCCGCTGACCCGGGCGGGGGCCCGCGGTGCCGGGCTGATCGCACCGCGTCACAGCGCCTACACCAGCTATCTCGACGACAGCGTCGCGCATCTGGTTCCCTGCAGCGTCGGACCGGCGCGCATGCCCTACAGCGACGCCTATTATCCGCCCTTCCATGGGCTGGACTGGTGGCACCCCGATGAAGCGGCGGCGGCGGATATCCTGGCCCGGATCATCCGCAATCCTGAGGGCGAGCGGCGTGACGCCAGCCGGCATTTGGTGGAGGGCTTCACCTGGGATCGCGCCGCCCGCACCCTGCTCTCCATCCTTGAGGAGGTGGAACCCCCTGCGCAGACGGGACGTGGCGGATGAGGGCGGCTTTGGACCTCGCGGGCGCCCTGACCCGCAGCATCGCCTTGGCGCGGGCCGGCCAGGGCGAGGCGGCCGGCGCGCTGTTGCGGGCGATCCTGTCTGCGCTGCCCGACCAGCCTGATGCCCTCTATCTCGAGGGCGCCTTGGCCGGGATGGACGGGCGGGCCGGTCAGGCCGCAGGGCTGATCCGCCGCGCGGTGGCGGCGAGCCCGCGGATTGCCGCCTTCGATCGGCTGCTGGGCGTTGCTTGCCGCGAGCAGGGCAAGCTGCAGCGCCTGTTTGGTCTGTATGGGGCCGATCTGGCTTTGGCGCCGGCCTATTGCCCGATGGCGGGCGGGGCGCGGGTGTTGAGCGGGATCACCTTGTGCTGCATCGACACCGCCTATCATGACTTTGCCCTGGTCGCCTTGAAGAACAGCATGGCGCAATGCCAGTTCGAGCGTGTTCTGTTCCTCAGCGATGACGGACTGCGTCCGCCGGACGTCACCGTGGTGCCGGTCCAACCGCTGCCCAGCGCCGAGGCCTACAGCCGCTTTGTTTTGAAGGAGTTGGCGGAGCACATCGACAGCCGCTTTGTCCTGCTTGCCCAATGGGACGGCTTTGTCCGGGATGCTGGGCAGTGGACGGATGAGTTTTTGGCCTTCGACTATATCGGCGCGCGCTGGACCTGCTTTGCCGACGACCATCTTGTTGGCAATGGCGGCTTTTCCTTGCGCTCGCAAGCGCTTCTGCGTGCCACCCAGGATGCGGAGATCGCCCAACTCCATCCTGAGGACTTCCACATCGGGCGGACCTATCGGCCCTATCTGGAGCAGCGGCACGGCATCCGGATCGCGGACACGGCAACGGCGGACCGCTTTTCCATCGAGCAGCTTGCCATGCCCGGCGAGCGGGCCCGGCCGGTCTCCGCCTTCGGTTTCCACAATCTGTTCCGCATGTATGAGGTCCTCGACAGCCGGTATCTTGGGCTGTTCATGGATCTGCTGCCCGCTTCGGCCCTTTATTCCAACAGCATGGCGCTGCTGGCCGCCTCCTATTTCCGCCTGGGAGAACAGGCCGAAGCCTGTGCCATTGCACGGCGCATGTTGGCGGGCACACCGAGCCCGGAGAGCCAGGAGATGCTTGGCCAAATCCTGCAGCGCTCCGGGCAGAGTGCTGGGCCGGAACCCGTCCAGGGGGGCGGAGCGTCATAGACGGAGCCGGCCGCGGGACGCGGTCGCCGCCATGCTCATCCCTCATCCAGCCAAAAGCGGTGGCCATGCATGCTGAGGTGAGGCCGGATGCCCTCACCGCGGACGCTGCGCAGCGCCTTCAGCCGGCGCTCCAACTCACTTTTGTCGGCATCGGGTGGGATGGCGCACAGGGCCTCCAGAGCCTTGCGTGTGCAGCGTCGCCGCTGGTCCCAGGACAGGGCGGTGTGGGGCAGGGCTTGGTCGGTGCGCGCCAGAGCCGGAGCCAGGGTGAGGAAGAGCTGGATCAAGGCGGCATGCGCTTGCTCGGCAAGCCAAGCCGGATCGGGATCGGGCGGCAAGGCAAAGCCCAGCATGCCGACGATCGGACCGGCATCGACTTGGCGGACCATCTCATGGGCGGTGACGCCATAGTGGGACGCGCCGTCATAAAGCGCGAAGACGAAGGGGTAGCGGCCCGGATGGCTGGGCGGGCCGGGATGGAAATTGTACGAGGTGCCGCTCACCCGCTCCAGGATGTGCGTCGGCACGATGGTGTTGGTCCAAAATGAGATGATGCGGGCAATCTTTGCGGTTTCGCCGGCACAGCGGGCGAGCTGCTCGGCGTTGGACACCGAAATCACGCTGAGGTCTGGGTTGGCGGCAGCCAGGATCGCCGCCAGATACGGAGCAGCCTGGGCTGGGCAGAGCAGAAGGACGGCACCGGCCGGCTCATCGGCCCCGCCCGCTTTGCCAAGCCGACGGGGGCTCATGCCGCTCCGTCAGCCGGACGCTCTTCGATCCCCAAGCGCTGACGCAAGGCCGCCTCCAGAGCGTCGAAGACGGTGCTCCAGCCGCTGTCCTGCAGGGGCTGGCGGAACAGGGTGAGGGTGTCGTAGAGCGGGCTGGTGGTGCCATCGATCAACCAGCGCCAATCGGGCACCGCCTTGAGCGCCACCCAGCCCTCGACGCCGACCGCCCCGGCCAGATGGGCGATCACGCTGTCGGCGGTGATCACCAGATCAAGCTGGCGGATGACATGGGCGGTGACGAGAAAGGAGTCTTCACGGGAGAAATAGGGGTCGAGCGGCCGCTCCACCGCCAGCGCCTGCTCCTCCGGCACCGCCGGGTCGGGCGGTTCCGGCTGCAGGCTGATCAAGCGCACCCCGGGGTGCAGGCGCAGCCGGGCAAAGGCGGCGAGCGGCAAATCCTTGGCGGGGTCGGTGGTGGTCCATTTGATGCCGATCAGCAGCTCGCCATCGCGTCGCGTCAGCCTGGGCTCTTGCAGGCCGGCGGCGGTCATGTCGATGTAGGGGGCGGAGCAAATGGTTCGTCGCGGGTCCTGTTCAAGCTTGTAGAACAGGTCGAAGGACAAGGCCCGCCAGTCGGTGCGCGGCACCATCTGTTCGAAGCTGTGGACCGAGGCGACTCCGGGCACCAGCCGGCACAGCGCCACCAGCCGGCGGTCGCACAGCACATGCACCGTCATGCCGAGATGCTGCAGGTGGGTGGCGTAGCGTATGCACTGGATGACGTCGCCGAAGCCGGACTCTCCGGTGAGGAGGAGGCTCTGCCCCGGGCGGGGCACCCCGTCCCATTGCGGGGCGGGATGGAAATCCTTCCACCAGCCCAGCGGGGCGTAATTGTGCTTGTAGGGCAGCAGGCTGGCAAAGCGGTCCCACTGCCCGAGCCGGAGCGACAGATGCAGCAGCATCTGGCTGGCATAGGCCTGTCGGCTGGGATCGGGGGCGACGGTCATGCCGCGCTGATAGGGGGCGCCGGCCTGCTGGAAGCGGCCGCTCATCTCGTGAATGTATCCGAGGTTGCAATGGAACTCCATGACCGTCGGATCGAGGATGATGGCCAGGCGGCCCAGCGCGGCGGCATCGCCGGCACAGCCCTGTTTGAGCCGTGCCACGGCGGTCCGGCCGATCAGCAGGGCAAAATGATGGTAAAAGCGGGCGCTGTGGCAAAAGCGCGGGGCCAGCTGGGTGAACGCCGTGCGGGCATCGGCAGCACTGTGCAGCAGCCCGTCGAGCCGTTCGCAGCATTTCACCGCCAGCGCGCCGAACTTGCTCTCCAGCGCGTCGTCCAGACCATAGGTTCTGGCCGTTCGCGCCAGCAAAGCGAGGCTGCCGGCGAGGTCGTCCCTTTGCATCTTGAGCGCGCCAAAGCAATCCAGCGCCTCGCGTCGGGCCGGATCGCAGATCAAGGCTGACACATAGCCAAGCCAGGCCAGGAGCTGGCGCCCGGCCAGATGATGCTCCCAGGCAAAGGCCAGGGCTTGTCCGGCCAGATCATCGTGGTCCGGGCCAGCCGGCACCGCCGCCGGCAGGACGGCTGCCGGCAGCAAGAGCGGCTGATCGAGCCGCTCGCTCAGATAGCGGAAATCGGCAACATCCCCATGGGCCTCGCACAAAGCCCGCGCCTGAGCCCGATCACCATGGCGGTGGGCGGCAAGGGCGCGGATCAGATCCAAAAGCGGAGCGGGCAAGGGCATGTTGGACAGTCAAGCAAGGGAAAGGGGAGGCGGGGGCCTGTCTTTCCGCACGCCTCGGCAAAGGGCGTGCGGGGGCGACGCTCACTGTGTGGCGTCGACGAAGGCCTCGGCAAAAGCGCGCCAGCTGCGCTCGGTGCGGATGAAAGCCTTGGCGCGCTCGGCCCGCGCCGTAGCGGCGGCCCGGTCGGTGTAGAGTTGCTCCAGCGCCTCCACCAGCTCGTCGACCGAGGACTCGCCCCAGCCGACGCGGCTGCCGTCGCGGTCGGCGACCGGGACCTGCCGGTCCAGCGTCAGGCAGAGGTCACCGCCCTGCGTCGGGCTTTTCAGCAGGTCGCGATGGCCGGTGTTGTTGGACAACACCACTGGCACACCGCAGGCCATCGCCTCCATGGCAACGAGGTTGGTGGCGCCTTCGCACCGGTTGGGGAAGACGGCGGCATGGCAGTCAGCCAAGATGCCGGCGATCTGGTGGCGGCCGAGGAAGCCCAGATCGACGAAGCCCTCCTCGTCGGCGCCGTTGGCATAGGCCCAATGCTTGACGTCGATCATGGTCGGGTTGTCGGGCTGGACCCGCGGAGCCACCCGCGCCAGGGGTGAGTCCGCCATGGTCATGCCGACCTCCGGCCAAGCGTTCTGCCAGGCGGTGACCAGCAGGGCGTCGGGATGGCGCTGACGGAAGGCACGGAAGGCGGCCAGCACGATGTCCTGGCCCTTGCGGAACTCCAGCTTGCCGCCGGAGAAGATCACGAAGCGGTCGCCAAACCGGCCGCTCGGTTCGGCTTCCACCATCTCGGTCGGGTCGATGCCCTGGAAGGCGAGGCCGACATTGTCGAAGCCCCAGATCTCCAGAAGCTGTTTGTTGTAGGTGGAATGCACGACGATGCGGTCGTACTGGCGGGCACGCGCCATCACCTCGGGCGTGAAGCGGGTGTCCTCATAGGCAATGACGCCAACATTGCGGCGGCCGCGGAAGCGCGCCGACGGGCCGCCGGCGACAAAGCCGTTGCCGAGCGCGTGCAGGACGTCGAACTCTTTGAGCAGCAGCATGTGCCCCTTGGCGTTGTCGGCCATGGTGGCGACCTGCTGGTAGGGGGCCTCCAGCGACTGCAGCTTGGCGCGGTTCTCCGGGCGCAGGGTGCCCATCAGCGGCTTTTCGAGCAGCAGCGGCGGCCGGCCCTGGTCGGCGAGGTAGAGGGCGGTGTGGACACCCACCAGCCCCCAGCCGTGGACCTCCGTGAGCTGCCAGGTGAAAGCCAAGTTCGGAATCATGATGGGAACCCCAATTCTGGGCGCAAGTCCGGCAGTCCAAGCGGGCGCCAAGGGGCCGGAAGATCCCGCGCCGGGCCGGCGCTTGTCAAGTCGGGCGGAGCGGGCTGGATTCCCTGTCCGCCCGATGCTACGACACCACACGGCTTTTCATAGCGGCATGGGGCGCACGGGTGCAGACGGAATCGCTTTTCTCGCTAGAGGGCAAACGGGTCTGGGTGGCGGGGCACCGCGGCATGGCGGGGGCGGCCATCGTCCGCCGGTTGGAGCGCGAGCCGTGCGAACTGGTCACCGTCGGCCGCGACCGCGTCGATTTGCGCCGCCAGGCGGAGGTCGAGGAGTGGATGGCCGAAGCCAAGCCGGAGCTGGTCTTCGTCGCCGCCGCCACCGTCGGCGGCATCCTCGCCAACTCCACCCGCCCGGCCGAGTTCCTCTACGACAACCTGGCGATCGAGACCAACATCATCCACGGCGCCTACCGGACCGGTGTGAAGAAGCTGGTCTTCCTTGGCTCGTCCTGCATCTATCCCCGGCTGGCCGAGCAGCCGATGCGCGAGGACGCCCTGTTGACCGGTCCGCTGGAGCCGACCAACGAGTGGTACGCCATCGCCAAGATCGCCGGCATCAAGATGTGCCAGGCCTACCGGCGCCAGTATGGCTGCGACTTCATCTCGGCGATGCCGACCAACCTCTACGGCCTGAACGACAATTTCGACCTGCAGGGCGGCCATGTCGCCGCCGCGCTGCTGGCCAAGATCCACCGTGCCAAGGTGGAGGGCCAGCCCTTCGTCGAGCTGTGGGGCACCGGAGCGCCCAAGCGCGAGTTCCTGTTCGCCGACGATCTGGCCGACGGTCTGGTCTTCCTGGCCCGGCAGTATTCGGACGAGCCGCACGTCAATGTCGGCACCGGCATCGAGGTGTCGATCCGCGAGTTGGCCGAGCTGATCCGCGACGTCGTCGGCTATGAGGGCGAGTTCCGCTACGACAGCTCCAAGCCGGACGGCAGCCCGCGCAAGCTGATGGACGTCAGCCGGATGAGAGAGATGGGCTGGACCGCCCCCACGGGCTTGCGCGACGGCTTCGCCGCCACCTACCGCTGGTTCCTGGAAACCGTCGACCGCGGCGCTCTGCGGGGGGGGTGAGCGCGTGTCCAAGTGGCGGCCCAGGCCACACTGCCGGACCGTCTGCTGCCTTCGTCAGACCAGCAGCCACCCATCCTCCGCATGCCGATATTCCGCTACCGTTTGACGCCAATCGCCCCGCGGAAGTCGGCACCGGTGAGGTCAGCGCCTCGCAGGTCGGCGCCGGTGAGATCGGCATCGGTGAAGATGGCCCCGCACAGAGTGCAGCCTCGAAGATCGGCACCTTGAAGATCGGCCTGGGCAAAGGTCGCCATGCGGAAATTTCCACCGGACAGGTTGGCGTCGCCAAGATCGGCTTCGGCGAAGTTTGTCGGCCAATCCCGTGTGGTGAGGCCGGTGGTGATCACCATCGGAGAACAGTCGACCTGTGCAAGCGTCGCGTTTCGCAAGGTTGCGCCCTTGAGGTTGGCTCCCCGGCACACGGCATCGGCAAGCTCTGCCTGCATGAGATTGGCATAGGACAAATCCGCCATGGTGAAGCAGCAGCCGTGCAGGCGGCTGTCCATCAGCATCGCGGACTGGAAGTTGGCGGCCGAAAAATCCGTCCCCGCGAGGTCCACGTCGCGCAGATCGACCCTGGACAGATCGGCCTGGGCGCCGTCTGCGCCTAAGGAGGCGACCCATCTGGCATGGGATCGGATGATCTCTTGGATCGACTGCTCCAGAGACTCCAGCCCACGCGGCAGGCGGGCCTTGCGCACATCGGCCTTCATCATCGCGCCTTGGGCGATAACGGTGGTGGTGAGGTCAGCATCGGCGAAGACCGCCCCGTCGAGTATTGCGTTCACCAGCAACGCGCCTTGCAGGTTCGCGCCGACGAAGCTGCAATTGGACAAATCAGCGCCAGTGAAGTTCACTTTGCGCAGGATGCTGCCGGCAAAGTCGGCGCCGTTGAGCCTTGCGTTTGAGAAGTTCGCGTTGCTGAGATCGGTTCCAGCGCTGATGCTTTTGGAAAAACGGGCTCCTTTCGCCTGAACATTGCGAAACATCGCCCCGGCCATCCGGGTGGTGCCGTCCTCAGACCACGCCCGCGTCAGCTCAGAGCCCTGCTTGGTGAGCAGGACCCCCTCCCGGAAATCAGCAAAATCAAGAATGGCTTCCGACAAGTTGGCGCTTCGCAGACGGGCCCCCCGAAGGTCCGCCTTCTCCAGCTTGGCATGGCGCAGGTCGCAATTGATCATGCTTGCGCCAAACAGATTGACCTCGGCCAGATTGGCGCGAACGAAGCGGCTGCCATCAAGCATGGCACCGGTCATCTCCGCCCCCATCAGCAGCCGGCCCGAGAATTCAAGGCGGTCGGCTCGCTTCATGGCAAGACTGAGCCGCTGTCCCCCCTTTGCCTTTTTCAAGAACAAGAGGTGACTCTCCAAAAGCTCGACGAGGCGTGGCTGAGATATCCGCTCGGATACTCTGACCAGCATAGGATTTCCTTCTGCGAACCGGCAGTGCTCGGCACTATAGAGATCAGTGATCACTATATGCAACCCATTCCTCCCGCTGCCCGGCCGGGATCGGCGATCGGCCTCGCCATGGGACCGCTCCCTTTTTGCGGATGGGCCTTTGCAAGGGGAATGCGGGACGCGTGTCCTTGATCGGTCTTACCCGAACAGGGTCAGAATGGATTGCTGGCTTTTGCTGGCAAGGCTGAGACTGGTGGTGGCGAGTTGCTGGCGGGTTTGCAGCATCAGCATTGTGGTGCCCTCTTCGTTCTGGTCGGCCAGTGTCAGCTTGTTGGCGCCGTCGATGCAGATATCCGAAAGGCTTTTGCTGAAGACGTCCCGCGTGGTGATGATGTTGAGGGTGGTGCTCAGCCTTTGGGCGGCGCTGCGCAGCGTCGCCTGAGCTCTGTCGAGGCCGCTCATCGCCCGATCGATGTCGGTGCGGTCCATCCAGCCGTTTTGTGTCCGATCCAGCCGCAGCCCCTGCCCATCCGTCGTCAGGTTCTGGCTTTCGATCACAAGGCGATCGGACTGATCCGTGTTGAAGGCAACGGCGATGTCATTGGCATTGGACGGAGCGCTCACCTGCAGCGTGGTCACGACCGCGGCAGGACGGTCAGGGGTGTTGGCCGCGCGATAGGTGAAGCGCACCGTATCCTTCGGCTCCAGGGCGGGGGTGAACAGCCGGTATGTGTCGCGCCCGGTCCGGCCGGTGATGTCCAGACGTGCGGTGGCGCCGACGTTGGGCCCTGTGCCCCCCAGGGTGAAGGAAACGTCGCTTTGGCCGGTGTTCGGCACCTTGACCATCGAAAGACCGCCTTGATCGTCTATCAAGGAGGCGTAGCGCACTCCAGGACCGGCACTGTCAGGAGCATCGACCTGCACCGTCAACGCCGTCGAGCTGCCTTTGAAGCCGCTGATTTTGCGGTTATCGAGCGTGTCGAAGGAGGAAACCCCCATGCTGGTTTGCGGTTGCAAACCGGCCTTTTCGGTCAGCGGCGCGTCGATGCGGAACAGGGCGGTTCCGCCGACCGGAGCGTAGGGGTTGCTGGCGATGTCCACCTGTCCGGTGGCGCCGGCATTGGGACCGGACCCGCCCAGTTTGAACGCGACGCCGGCCTGGCCGGCATTCGGCACCCGGGTGGTGATCGTGGCGCCCATCCCGTCGCTGAAGGCAACGGTCTTGAAGCCGGGGGCTGCGCTGTCGTTGTCGCCGACGCTCACCGTCAATGTGTTGTGCTTCAAGGACCACCCTGCGAACTCCGACGCGGCGCCGCTGGAGAGGCCGACCGCGGCCGGGACCACGGACGGGTCGGTGTCTTTCACGATGGTCGGCGTGTCGGTGGCCAGATGAAACTCGTTGACGCCGCTGCCGGCTGAGAAATCCATGCGGATTGTGGCGCCAGCATTTTTGGACGCACTCGCCCCGTTTCCCAGCAAGGTGAGGGGCACATCGCTCTGGCCGGCGTTGGGAATGCTGGCGGACGCGGTTTCGGTCAGCGTGCCGTCCGGGGCGTAGCATTCGACCGTCACCGTCTTGGTTCCGCTCAGGGGATCGGGGATGCCGGTGATGACCTTCATGCGGGTGTTTTGCTGGATTCCGGAAAAGGCGGCATGGGTCTGATCGCTGATGGAGGCGACCTGGCCGATCCCGGTCATTGGATCGAAGCCGTCGATGGCGGGGGTCGGAAGGCTGCCGTCGGCCGCTGCGAGATAGGCCACCCGGACCGTGGGCGGGTTGGGGAAGCCCCGCGGATCGGAGGACACGTCCACCTTCATGCGGTCCATCACCCCGCCTTTGCCATTGATGCCGAAGCTGACAGCGCCGGACGTGAGGGTCCCGCCGGCATCGGGAACGGTTCCGCTTGTCAGGGCCGACCAGGTGACGCCATCGAGCGAGTGCTCGACCGCTACGGTCTTGTAGGTCCAGGCGTTGGGCGGGTTCGGGTCCTGGGCGCTGCCGAGCTGTCCTGTGGTCACACGGTAGTACTGGGTTCCCATACCGGGCGTTCCTGAGACGGAGGCCGCCGCCGCCGAGACATAGAGCGGTGTTTGGATGTTTTCCTGGTTGGTGTGGCTCAGCTTCGCCGGATCGATGTCCATGGTGGCGGTATGGCCGCCGCCAAAGTCGAAGGTTACTGGCCCCGGCTTGGTGGTGCGATCGACCGGAATGGGAGAGGATTGCCCGCCGGTGCTGCTGGTCAGCACCAGCGACAGGGCGGCTTCCCCGACAGTTTCATTGTTGAGAATTTTGAGCGTGTAATCGGCATCGACGGTCTGTCCGGTCACCGGGCCGACGGAGCCGATCGCCGGGGCCTGTCCGCCGCGGATCAACCCGGCCCGGTCCGGGAAGGCGGCCGCCTCCATCAGCTGTGCGGGGGCAACAGTCAGGCGAAGGGTCCCGCTGTCGAAGGGAAAGTCGTTCTCGCCAGCGGACAGCTTCCCGGCGCCACGCTGGTTTGCCGCATCCCGCACCTCTGTGGCGCCGGTCATGCTGGTCGTCGTGATCCGAAGGTCGGTGTTGCGCTCGATCACCGAGGTCCCGGCTCCGCCGGACGGCTGCAGGGCGTCCATCGCATCAAGATCGACGTTGAATTTCACCTGAACGCCCGACGGAAAGACCTCATTGAAGCGCAGCGTTTCGTGACGGGCCTTGGCCGTTTCCCAAGCGTCGCGGGTGAAGGTCTGGGTCAGCGTCTGGTCGCCGCAGCTGATCTGGAAGGTCCGGTCGCGTCCAGGTGCACCGGTCACGCTGATCGTGATATCGTCGAGGGTCCCCCGCTGGCGCAGCATGAAGCCCGACACATCAAGATCGGAAATGCCGCGTTCGGCTTCGGCCCGTGCAATATCGGCCGCTTGACCGCTGATCGTGCTGTCGCCGCTCACCCGGACCTGATAGCTGTCGGGGGATATGACAGTGGTAACCCTGGTGTTGTCGATCCCGCTGATGGAATTCACCGCCATCCGGGAGGCAGGCGTGGCATCCAGGCGTTGACCATTTCCCGCCAGCAGAGTCCTGCCCCCATAGTCGCTGTCGCCGGCCAGCCTGTCGATCTGGTCGAGAAGCGCATCGAACTGTTTGGCGAGGGCGCCGCGGGTCATCACCGACGCAGGATCGCTGCCGAGCGCGGCAAAGGCGGCGGTGGTCAGCCCGCGGGCCTGCTGGACCAGCTCTTCCATATGGTCAATTGTCTTGGTGGCGCCGGTTGCCGCGCTCACCGCCTGTCCCATGGCGTCCTTCAGCGACATCAGATCATTGGCGCGGTTGCTCAGTCCTTTTGCGGCAAAATAGGCAGGAGGGTTGTCCAACGCGTCAGCGACCCGCAACCCGGTTGCCAGATGCCGCTGGGCCAGGGACATTTTGCTCTGCAGCCCCTGAAGCGTGAGGACAGTGCTGCGGATGCCACCGGAAAGCTGGACGTCTGCGAAACTCATGGCTGTTTTGTGTCCCTTGCACAGCGCACCGGCCGGGGGAGCGCACGAGCCGGTATTTAGTGATCTGTGGTCACTATGCAGCCGCTGTGCCAGAGACAACCCCGCCGCCAACAGGCTGATGGATCAGGAGGGGCGGTTGATCGGCCCCGGCAATAAAGTGACCACTGAGCACTTTATTGCCGGAGCCGTCGGCAGATTGTTCCCATTGCGCAAGGCTTTCGGCTTTGCCAAGGTCACTGGACGCATGACAGGAAAAGGCCCAATCGGCATGCCCCGACGCGTTCGAGTAAAAGGGGTGGCCAGTCTGCTCGAACAAGCCGCGCGGCTTATTCACGGGGCGGGGCACAGCGAAGGTCTTTATCCGGCACAGTGGACGGCATTGCGCTATTTCGCCGAGGCGACGCCACAGGCGCGCACGGCGGCAGGACTGATGCGCTACCAGAATATGGCAATGAGCCCGGTTGCCCGGACGGTGCGGGCGCTGGTGGAAAAAGGGTTGGTGTCGCGGCAGCCCAATCCTCGTGATGGCCGATCGGATCTGATCGAAGTGACGCCGGAGGGCCGGGCTCTGCTGCGCTTTGATCCTCGAAACAACCTGGAGGCCGTGCTCGGCCGGTTGCCCTCGGACCAACTGGCGTCACTTGCATTGGCCTTGCAGACGGTCATTCACACCATGGCGGACAAAGAGGGAGCCGGATCCAGAATGGATGAAGCCGCCAAGGGTGACTGCTCTCAGCCCTGAAGGGCTGAGCTCTCTCAAGCTTACGACGAGGGTTCGCTTCCTTCTCCGGAGGGGCCCTCCGGAGAAGCGCTCTCAAACATCACCACTGATTGCGGTCTATGCGTTCCATCGGAAGCCCAGCCGCTTTCCACGAGTCTACACCGCCACGGTACCAACCGACATTGGTGTAGCCGAGGCGCTGGGCGCGCAATGCAGCGTTGTAGGACAGCCAACATTCCGAACTTAGGCAATAGAAAACCACCGGCTTGGTTTTGTCACCGCCAGTCAGCTCATCCAAGCGCTTCGCCATGCGCGTTTGGGTCGGATCGTCGAAGCCGGTGCCTTGTCCTGCGCCGCTCAGCCACACGGAGCCGGGCAGCGCGTTAACCGAGCTACCGGTCAGCACATTGATCAAGACCGGCTTACTATTGCCCTGAAGCGATTGGGCAAGAGCATGGGTAGCGACCACCGTGGCACCGGGCAAGGTCACTGGGGTCGGCGCATGATAACTGCCTTTGCGGATCACGTCTTGAGGAGGAATCCCCCAGTCCTTATCCTCAGCGCCAAAAGGGTGTGCTTGAAGCTGTGATGCCGCCTGTGCCATCGATTGGCTGGACGTGCTCGTTGTTTGGCAGCCGGCGAGAAAAAGCGATGATACAGTAATAAGAAATACGAGATTTCTCATGATGATGAAGGGTCCTCTTTCTGAAACAGCCAAAAGGAACGCTCTCTCAGCTTGATGACTTTGTCAGCGTAAGATGAGCGACACCACGGCCGGTGGTGATCTGCCCCTCCATCACACCAGGTTGCGAGATCGAATGTGCCTCAACCCGACCAGAAGCGGCGTTTAAGAGGATGCTGTAGCCGCTGTCTTTGACTTCAATGTCGATGTCGGTTGGACGCCCGCGCCCATTGGAACGCTCGCTGGCGGTGTAGCCCTTTGCCTTGAGGGTGTTTGCACTCGATCCCTTGGTCACGCTCTCAATAGCAAGAGTGATCTTCACGCCACCAGTACCGGCACCGCTTGCACTGCCGTTCCAAATCCCGGCGAGTTCTTTGGCGACCTTGGCCAAGCGCGGATCACCGGAGGCAACCGATGGATCGATGGTGGTGCGGAAGTCAGAGCCGATGATTTTTGTCTCGCTGTCCGTTCCGGACGTGGTCTGACAGGCCGACAGCGCGGCAGCGGCGACCAACAGGCTGATGGCTCCAAAACGTCCCAAACCATTCAAGATGAGCATTTACATAAGACCCTATACTTTTTCTGACCGATTGTGTCAAATTCGCAACCTAGTAGAGAAGTCTTTAAAAGCAATCAGATTTTTGCAGAAAATTGGATTGGAGGCTCAGCTGCGGCTTTCATGCATTGACGCAGAAATTCGGAGATGAACAAACCATCGATTGTGACCGCGGGGGGATCGCCGAGGGTCATGGCTAAGCCAAGGTAAGAGGGACCCCAGATCACACCAGACCGCCACCGATGAACGACCCCAGCCAAGCCTACTCGGCTCTGGCTCGAGTTTCGGGGCTGACGCAGCTTCTTCCGCTTTGTATGCGAGCATTGAAACGAACCGACCCAGCGCGGCGTCGAAAATGGCGCGATCCAGACCGGCCGTCTGCGCCACCATCTTTTTGTCGCACCTGCTCCGCAAGCGCAGCTTTCCTGAAGTTACCTCGAAACTCTGGGGAGGATATCTGTGGCCTCCGTCATGCTTTGCCGCCTCTTGCCGAGGAATGCCACTTGATGAAGAAATACATTGGAAGCGCAGCGCGCCTGACCCGGCTCTGACGGGACCGGATTTACAGCGCTTACCTGGACTTTGGCCAATTTCGCGATTTCGGTGATCAATGTTTCAACAAAGTGCGCAATGTCTCGACCAACTCTTCGTTATTAAACGGCTTGATGAACACAGCATCTGCCGCCCATGCGTCGGCCAGCGCAACCGAAAATTCAATTGATGCCTTGGGTGCTCCCCCAGAAATGGCAACAACAACCGGGCCATTTTCCATCATCTTGATCGCCCTCAACAGCTCAAGCCCATCTGTTTTCGGCATCCAAACATCCGTAATCACTGCATCAAAACTGGCCTCGGTCATCTGCTCAAGAGCCTCCAAACCATTACAGGCCTCGGTGACATGAAAGCCGTGCCGCTGGAGGGTGCTTGCGATAGAGAAGCGGACCTCTTCGACATCATCCACAAGAAGAATGCGACGCATCAAGACCCCTCTCATTTGTCAGGCCCGGTCTCTGGCACGGTGATGGTGAAACACGTTCCTTTGCCAGGAGCGGTCTGCACGTCGATGGTTCCTCCCCAATCCTTAACGATGCCATAAACCACCGACAACCCCAATCCGGTGCCGCTTCCAATCGGTTTGGTGGTGAAGAAGGGTTCGAAGATCCGGGCGCGCACCGCCTCGTCCATACCGCTGCCATTGTCGGTGACGCTCAGACGGAAAGCCGGTGAGGCAGACGCAGCATCGGCGCGGTCGAGGTCAACCATGATCGCCCCCCGTCCGTCCGTCGCCTGGGAGGCGTTCAGCAACAGGTTGGTCAGCACCTGCGACACCTCGGTGGGCGAGGCCAGGATCAGGCCGCCGGCATCGAGTCGGGTCTGAATCGTCAGGCTTGGCGGAAGGCTGCGCCGGTTGAAGTCGACGGCGGCAAGAACGGCATCCGCGAAATCCAACGCCACGCGCGGACCGGTCCCCTGGCGAGCGAAACCCAGAACCTTGCGCACGATCTCGGCGGCCTTTGCGCCGCAGGAGCGGATCATCCGCAGGTGAGGGCGTGCATCCTGTCCGTCCTGCCCCCACAGATGCTCAGCCTCGGCCGCGAGGTTGATCATGGGGTGGAGCAGATTGTTGATCTCATGGGCAACGCCACCGGCCAGCTGACCGAGCGCGACCAGCTTTTCCCGTTCCCGTTCCAGCCGCTCGCGGTTTCTCGTCGTCGCAACATCCTCATGAAGGACGAGATAGGAGACCAGCCCGGGCTGGCTGTCTGGGATTGGTGCGAGGGTCAGGCGGTCGTGGATCAGGCTGCCTTGCGCGCCCCTGACGGTAACTTCGCAGCTGGAGCGCTCCAACCTGTCAACAACCCTATGAATGTGCTGATGCGAACCAGGGACCAAGAGGTCGAGCAGGGGGAGATGGCGCACCGTGTCGGGGTCCTGCCCGATCATCCGGCAAAAGGCGTCATTGGCGAACACAATCGGCAGATCAGGATCGGTGGCATCGACGATGGTGGTTCCAATGGGACTGGCGTGAACCGCGGCCGCAACTTCGCGGTGGCGTTGCTCGCTTATGCGCAATCCTTGCTCGGTGGCGGTCTGTTCGCTGATCGTGGCACCGATCAGCAAGGCCGCAATGTCGATCATGATCAGCAGGACCTGCAATTGTGCAGGATCACCAGCATGCCCGAGCGTTTTGAACAGCAAGACGGCGGTGATGTTCACCACGATGATGGCGGCGACCGCACTGCCAAACCCAAAGCGCAGCACCATCGAGACGACGGGGAAGAGAACGACAAACCAGGCCTTGCCGTTGGTGCCGAGGGAGGCATCGACGCAAAAGGCCAGAATGGCAAAGACGATGATGGAGGCCACGCCCAAGGCTGTGGCGCCCGACAGTTGCGGCACCCAGCCGCCTGCCTCTGCCAATGACCTTGTGCGAAGCCAAGAAAACAGGATGAGGAAAGTTGGACCGGCCAGCAGAACGCCGGCAAGATCACCAATCCAGAAGGAGATCAGGATGTCGGCAAAGGTGGAGTTGGTCCAATAACTTTGAAATATCAACCCTGCGATTGTCGATGAGAGGAAGGTCGATAAGCAGGAGATGGAGAGAAAAATTTTTACATGACGTTTGCTGATCAAGAGAGTATTGGAATTTATGAAGCGTCTTAACAGGAATCCGGCGGAGCCATATACACTGATATGCCGCAAGCCACTGGAAATATCGAGAATGGTAAAAGTGTTGTCATAAAGAAAAGCGCCGAGTATCACCGCGGGAAAATAGGACGGCCCATACACAGTACAAAATGCCATGGTCAATCCCGGACCAGGATACCATGCGCTCGCAGAATGAGCGATGTCGAAGACATGCGCCGTCTGATACAGAATGATCCATAGCCCGACATACAATGCAATGGCCAAGGATGGCGACAAAAATTTCTCGCAAGATCCGCAGATATTTCTAAAAACTGAAGGAGGTGTGATTCCAAGCTTCACCATGCCCCTCATTGTCTGTTGTTTGTCTTAAATGGATATGCTCTGCATCGCCGGACCATCTGCACTGATCATCGCCTCCGCCGTCTGACACAGTGCAGCGCGCCAATTTCCACAGCGGGAGATGAAGGCGCCGCCCGGCGCATGGACGCCAAGCGGCACAGGCGCTGGTCGCCGCAAGACACAGCTCCCTCGATGCTGAGGGCGCGCACCGCCGCTGTTGAAGGGCACGGGCTTGCCTTGCCCCACAGCCGCCTGCCCGACACTGCCGCTGCGCCAGACGCCCTCCGGCGCCCCTTCGGCGGCCGTCCGGAGGGCGCCGCGGATGTAAGACGCGCCGGCTCCTGGCTGTTCCCCCGCTCTATGGCTATTCCAAGGGCGGCGCGTTGCGGGCCACCCACTCCTGCCACATGGCGCGGTAGGCAGCCTCAACCCCGCGGGCGAAGCCGGTGTAGTCGGTCAGCGGGGCGGCGTTCAGCCGGTCGCGCATCGTCCGGCGCAGCCCGGCCAAACGCTCCGCGTCGCCGGCCAACGCCACCGCGGTGGCGATGTAGCCCGCCTCGTCGGCGGCCACCAGCTCGCCCAAGCCGCAATGGGTCAGCAGGCTGGCGCCGACGCGGGCGACATGGCTGGCGCCTGTCCACGTCACCACCGGCACCCCCATCCACAAGGCCTCGCAGGTGGTGGTGGTGCCATTGTAGGGGAAGGGGTCGAGCGCGATGTCGAGGCGGTCGTAGGCGCGCAGATGCCCATCGGCGGCGTCGATGCGGGCCAAGAGCTCGACCCGGCCGGCATCGATGCCAAACTGGACGAAGGTGTTGAGATAGCGCTGGCGCGTCTCCGCGTCGCCCATCTGGCCGCTTTTGATGATCAGGCGGGAGTTCGGCACCCGCTTCAGGATCTCCGACCAGACGCGCACCACCTCCCCCGTCACCTTGGAGGTGTTGTTGAAGGACCCGAAGGTGACATGGCCGTTGGCGAGCAGAGGCGGCTCGGCCGGCGGGGCGACGTCGACCGGCGGGCGGTAGCTGTGGAAGCCATGGGGCAGCCGGACGATGCGCTCCGCACTCAGCCGGTCGGCCTCGCCCGGCGGCTCGGCGACGGCATCGCTGAAGCGCCAATCGATGGCGCGTATCCCGGTGGTGTTGGGGTATCCGAGCCACGTCGCCTGCACCGGCGCCGGCTTGCGGGCGAACAGGGTCAGGCGGTTGTTGGCGGTGTGGCCGGCCAGATCGACCAGGATGTCGATGCCGTCCTGCTCGATCAGCGCGGCGGCGCGGACGTCGTCCACCCCGACCAGCGAGCGCCAGCCGTTGGCCAGCCCCTTCAGCCGCTCGGTGACCGCGTCCGACCGCCCGCTCGCGTGATAGCAGACCACCTCGAAGTGCCTGCGGTCATGGGCGCGGATCAGCGGCTCGGCGAAGAAGGCCACCGAATGGGCGCAGAAATCCGGCGAGACATAGCCGACGCGCAGGCGGCGGTCGGGATCGCGCGGGTTGGCGTGGCGCTTGCCGGCGGGCAGCAGCGGATCGGCGTGGCGTTGCGCCCACACCGCATGGGCCTTGACGATGGTTTCGGGCGGGATGGCCGGGGTGTAGTGCAGGGCCAGCAGCAGGTTGGAATGCATCAGGGCGTGGGTGGGGTGGGCTTCCAGCCCCTTTTGGAAGACGGTGATCGCCTCATCGATGCGGCCCATCTCCTTCAAGGTCTCGCCCAGATTGTTCCAGGCTTCGGCCGATTTGGGATCGGCCTTGAGGGCTGCGACGAAGCACTCCACAGCGCGGGTGAGCTCGGCGGCTCCCTTGTGGAGATCGCCCAAATTGCACAGAGCGGCCGCCATGTCGGGCTTCAGGCGCAACGCCTCGCCGTAGGCCGCCTTGGCGCCGTCCCGGTCCCCCCGTTTGCGCAGGATGTTGGCCAGGTTGAAATGCGCCTCGGCATAGTCGGGTTTCAGACGGATGGCGGTGCGCAAGGAGGCCTCCGCCTCTGCCGTCCGGCCAAGGTCGAGCAGCAGGCAGCCTTGGTTGCTGTGGACGAAGGGGTCGGCGGCGTTGCGGTCGAGCGCCCGGCGGTAGCAGCTGAGCGCCGCCTCCCAGTCGCCACGGGCGCGCAGGATGATGGCGAGGTTGTTGTTGGCGTTGGCGTGGCCCGGATCGCCGGCCAGCACCGCCTGGTAAGCCGCCTCCGCTTCCACCGTCCGGCCGGCCTGGTGCAAGCCGAAGGCCCGGGTGAAGTCGGCTTCTGCTGCGGTTCGGGCAGCGGGAGCCGGGGTGGGAGCCGGATTGGCCGGGCGTTTGGTCTTGGCCGGCTTGCGGGAAGGCTTCTTCATCGGGGGCTGCCTGCTTGCTGCGCCATTTCGGCAATCGATCGTCTGTGCGGTCGATAGCAATGAGCATGTGACGTCCGCAAGCGGCATCTCGCCCCTGGACGGATGTGCCGCATTGGACACATGGTGGGGAGACATATGATGGATGGCGGATGCTGACTGGGACAGATGGCTTGCCGCTGTTGTGCCTCTTCTGCTATCTCAACGGAATCGCGTGGGTCTGCATCGTCCGCAAGTGGCGGACTTCCCACGCGTCGTCGCGCCCCGGATTCCAAGGAGCGCTTGGTCGATCGAGACCGGGTGACCGAACGGTATGAAGACCCTGCTATCGCGACGCATTTTCCCTTCTTTACGGCGGTTTCCATGACCCTTGCTGCGGAAGTCCCGTGCGCCCACACCGGGCTGCATTCCCTGGCTGTCGTCGCGCGCCAGCGTGGCCTCGACGTTTCGGCAGAGCGGCTTCAGCACAGCAATGTGATTGGAAATGAGGAGCTCGACACCGCGCGCCTGCTGCGGGTGGCCAAGTCGATCGGCCTGAAGGCCGAAGCGACGACGCTCGACTGGGACGATCTGGGCAAGCTCCAGGACGCCTTCCCCGCCATCTTGCGCCTGCGCAACGGCAACTCGATGGTGGTGGTCGGCTTCGGCAAGCAGGGCGACACCGACGTCGCCATCCTGCAGGACCCGCTGGCCGGCCAGGAACTGATCCTGCCGGTCGACCGCATCCGCCTGAGCCAGGCCTGGGCCGGGGAAGTGGTGCTGCTCAAGCGCGACTATGGCCTGACCGACACCGAGCAGCCCTTCGGGCTGAAATGGTTCCTGGTGGAGATCCTGCGCCACCGCCGCATCTTCCGCGACATCGGCATCGCCGCGATCCTGATGAGCCTGTTCGCGCTCGCGGTGCCGATCTTCTTCCAGCTGGTGATCGACCGCGTGCTGGTCCACCGCAGCCTGGGCACGCTCGGCGTGCTGATGATCGGCATGGTTGGCGTCATCCTGTTCGAGACGGTCTTCTCCTATCTGCGTCAGTATCTGATGCTGTATGCGACGAAGAAGATCGACGCCAAGATGAACGTCCAGGTCTTCAACAAGCTCATCGGCTTGCCGATGCATTATTTCGAGCGGGTGTCCTCGGGCGAGATCGTCAAGAACGTTCAGCAGGCCGAGCGCATCCGCAACTTCCTCACCGGTCAGCTCTTCATGACGCTGCTGGACACGGTCTCGCTGGTGATTTTCCTGCCGATCATGTTCATGTACAGCGTGCCGCTGACCATCCTGGTGCTGGCCTTTTCGATTTTGATGGCAATCAACATCGGCATCATGATCCCGCTGATTAAAGGGCGGATGAAGGATCTCTATCAGGCGGAGGTGCGTCAGCAATCCTTCCTGATCGAGAACATCCATGGCATGCGCACGGTGAAGTCGCTGGCGCTCGATGCCCGCCAGAAGCAGGAGTGGGACCACCGCGTCGCCCGTGCCGCTGAGCAGCGTTTCGATGTCGGCCGCATCATGATCATCGGCCAGTCCGTCGCCATGCCGCTCAACCAGCTGATGATGGCCTGCTTGCTGGGCCTGGGCACCTATCTGGCGCTGAACGGCGACATGATGATGGGCGCCTTGATCGCCTTTTATATCCTGGCCGGCCGCGTCACCCAGCCGCTGCTGCAGATGGCCCAGCTGGTGCAGCAGTTCCAGGAAGTGTCGATCTCGATGCAGATGCTGGGCACGATCATGAACCATGCGCCCGAAGAGGGGCGCACCGGCCGTGGTCTGCGCACGCCCTTGCGCGGCACGGTGGAGTTCCAGGAGGTGCGCTTCCGCTACGCCCCCACCGCTCCGCCGGCGCTCGACGGGGTGTCTTTCACCGCGTCGGAGGGCACCATCCTCGGCGTGATGGGCCGCTCCGGCTCGGGCAAGACGACGCTGACCCGGTTGCTGCAGGGGCTGCACCGGGCCCAGGAAGGGCTGATCCGCATCGACGGCCGCGATTTGCGCGAATATGACCTCGACCATCTGCGCGCCTCGATCGGCGTCGTGCTGCAGGACAATTTCCTGTTCACCGGCACCATCCGCGAGAATGTCTCCGCCGCCAAGCCGGGGGCGACGACTGAAGAAATCCTGAGGGTCATCCATCTGGCCGGTGCAGACGAGTTCGTCGAGCGGCTGCCCAAGGGGTTGGAGACCAAGCTGGAGGAAGGCTCGGCCAACCTGTCGGGCGGCCAGCGCCAGCGTCTGGCCATTGCGCGCGCGCTCCTGACCAATCCGAAGATCCTGATCATGGACGAGGCGACCTCGGCGCTGGATGCCGAGAGCGAGGCGATCGTCCAAGCCAACTTGATGAACATCGCCCGCGGGCGCACTGTGATCATCATCTCGCACCGCCTGTCGTCGCTGGTGCCGTCGGACAGCATCCTGGTGATGGACCGCGGCAAGGTGGTCGACAGCGGCCGGCACGATGAATTGCTGGAGCGCTGCGCCATCTACCAGCATCTCTGGCACCAGCAGAACCGGCACATCTAGGAGCGCGTCCCTTGACCGCACAGAAGTTTGCGAAAATCGAGACGGCCCGCGTTCCCGCCAACGACGTGACGCCGAAAGGAGCGGGCCAGCCGCTCGACAAGCGCGCCAAGGCGCAGAGCCAAGCGGCGATCGGTGCTTTCCAGAAGGACACGGAGGCGATCCAGAACGCCCCCGATCCCTTCCTGGCCCGCATCACCTTGCATCTGCTGGCGCTGTTCGTCATTGGCGCGATCACCTGGGCGTCCTTGTCCTATCTGGACAAGATTGTCGCCTCGCAGGGCAAGATCGTCTCGACGGAAGCCAATGTGATGGTGCAGCCGCTGGAGATGGCGGCGATCAAGCAGGTTCTCGTTCATGCCGGCGATGTCGTGCATCAGGGCCAGGTGCTGGCGACGCTGGACCCGACCTTCACCCAGGCCGACGTCCTGCAGCTGGAATCCCGCTTGGCCAACGCCGATGCGCAGATCGCCCGGCTGGAGGCCGAGCATGACGGCAAGACTTATGTGCCGACCGCCGACCGCTACGGTTACAGCACGCTGCAGCAGGCGCTGTGGCGCGAGCGCCAGGCGCAATACAAGTCGCAGATGGAAAGCTACGAAGAGAAGCTGGCGCGGCTGCAGTCCAACGTCACCAAGTACGAGATGGACCGCGTCCATCTGAATGAGCGGCTGAAGGTGGTGCGCGAGATCGAGAACATGCGCTCCTCGCTGCTGGCGACCCAGGTCGGCAGCAAGCTGAACCTGTTGCAGGCGACCAGCGACCGCATCGACATCGAGCGCAATCTGGTCTTGAACCAGAACGAGCTGCAGGGCAACCGCCACGACCTCCAGGCGCTGCTGGCCGAGCGTGACGTCTTCATCCAGCAGTGGAACGGCAAGATCATCGAGGAGCTGACCACCCAGAGCAACGAGCGCGAGGCGCTGCGCGAGCAGTTGACCAAGGCGCGCAAGCGCCAGTCGCTGGTCCAGCTCGACGCCCCCACCGACGCCATCGTGCTGGAGGTCTCGCCCAAGGCCGCTCCCGGCTCGATCGCCAAGGAGGCCGAGCCGCTCTTCACCCTGGTGCCGGTCGGCGCGCCCCTGGAGGTCGAAGCCAACATCGACGCCCGCGACCTCGCCTTCGTCCAGGTCGGCGACAAGGTGCGGGTCAAGCTCGACGCCTATCCCTACATGCAGCACGGCTCGCTGGAGGGTGAGGTGGCGACGATCAGCGAGGATTCCTTCTCCAACAAGGAGAATGGCAATGGCGGGCTGTTCTACCGGGCGCGGATCAAGCTGGTGACCACCATGCTGGACAATGTGCCCTCCAACTTCCGCCTGATCCCTGGCATGCCGCTGACCGCCGACATCAAGGTCGGTGAGCGCCGGATCATCACCTATTTCCTGCGTCCCATCCTGCGCGGGTTCGACGAAAGCCTGCGGGAGCCCTGATCGTGTTTGGTAAGCGCAAGCGCACCCCCTCCCTCCTGTCCAAGAATCCGGACTTCCAGCGCGGCCTCGCCGCCTTCGAGGCGGAGGATTATGCCGCTGCCGTGGCCGACTGGCTGCCGCTGGCCGAGCGCGGCGAGGCCGAGGCGCAATACCGCCTGGGCCAGCTCTATGCCCGTGGCCAGGGTGTGGTGCGTGATTTCGGCGACGCCGCCCACTGGTTCCGCAAGGCGGCCGAACAGGGGCATCGCGAGGCCCAGTTCTCGCTGGCCCTGTGCTACGCCAACGGAGAAGGGGCAGCCCAGGACAATGCCCTGCCGGTGCGCTGGTACAAGACGGTGGCCAAGGCCAACCCGGCGGCGGCCGAGGCCAATCTGGCGCTGCTCTTCCCCAATGGGCTGGGCGTTGCGCCGGACATCGCCCAGGCCCTGCACTGGTACCGTTTGGCCGCCGAGGCCGGCCACACCGAGGCGCAGCACCACATGGGCCTGCTGCACGCCTTCGGCCAAGGGGTGGCGCAGGATTATGCCGTCGCCGCCGCCTGGTACCAGCGCGCGGCCGAGGCCGGCTATGCGATGGCCCAGCATGCGCTGGCGTCGCTCTATGCCAATGGCCAGGGGGTGGAGCGCGACATGGACCAGGCGGTCGCCTGGTATGGCCGGGCCGCCGAGCAGGGCTTTGCCAATTCCCAGCTGGCGCTCGCCATCATCTATGAGCATGGCAGCGGGGTGGAGGCCGATCCGGCCCGGGCCGCCGAACTCTACCGCCAGGCGGCCGAGCAGGGCCATCCGGTGGCGCAGGTCAATCTCGGCCTGCTCTATGCCCGCGGCCATGGCGTGCCCAAGGATTATGCTGAGACCCTGGCCTGGTGCCGCCGGTCGGCCGAGCAGGGCAACGTCAACGCCCAGTTCAATCTGGGCCTGATCCATTCCAACGGGCTGGCGGGGGCTCCTGATTATGCCGAAGCGGCGGTCTGGTACCGCAAGGCGGCGATGCAGGGCAATGTCGGTGCCCAGGTGAATTTGGGGCTGATGCTGATCCATGGCTGGGGTGGGCGGCCCGAACTGGTTGAAGGGGTGGACTGGCTGCGCAAGGCGGCCGCCCAAGGCCACACCGGCGCCATGAGCAATCTGGGAGCACTCTACGCCAACCCCGAGAGCAAGGCCCACAACCCGGTCCAGGCCTATGTCTGGACTATCATGGCCGCCGCCTCCACCCAGCCCGGGGCCGAGCGCGACGGGCTGGAGGCCAAGGCGCATGAGCTCGGCACTCAGCTGACCAGCGAGGACCGCCACAAGGCCCAGGTCATCATGGAAGACTGGAAGAAGAACCCGAAGCTGGTGGCGACCGGCTGATCCGGACGCCGCAAAGGGACGTGAGAGGCCGTCTTGGCAGTCCAGGGTAAATTCGAGGCGATCGAGCGGCTTCCCGGAATCGGCTGGGTCGCCAAGGGCTGGGCTATCGATGCGGAAGCGCCGGATGAGCCGGTGCGTCTCGCCCTCACCTATGAGGGGGGTGTGCTGGGCGAGTTCCAGGCCGATCTGTTCCGTCCTGAGCTGGCGGCTGCAGGGGGCGGGGCTGGCCGGCATGGCTTTGCGGTCAAGCTGCCTCGGGAGGTGTTGGATGGTCGTCCGCACCTGATCCGCATCCTCGTCAGGACGGACGGCTCCGCCCTGGTCCGGGATGTCGAGGAGATTTTCTTCCCACACCACCTGCACGGCCAGCTCGAGAGTCTTGAGCACGCAACCTTGCGCGGCTGGGCGTTCGACGAGCAGGCCCCCGAGCGGCCCTCCTTGCTCGAGATCGACGTCGATGGTGCACATGCGGGCACGGTGCGCTGCGCCCAGCCCCGGCCGGAGTTGGCCCAGTTCGTCGGGAGCGATGGCCGCCATGGCTTTTCGTTTCCCCTGTCGGCCGCTCTGTTCGACGGCCAGCCCCATCGGGTTGCCGTCCGCTTTGCCAACACCGACCGGCAGCTTGTCGGCAGCCCGCTGGAGGTCCGGTTTCCGGCGAAGCTGCTGACCACGCGGCGGTGCCGGCTCGACCGGCTGGTGGCCGAGCGCGGCGTGGCGCTGGAGGAGGGGCTGGCGGCCCTGACAGCTGAGCCGCTGAACCGGCTGAATGATCCAGCCGCCTACCGGGCGTGGCTGGAACATCATGAGGCAGCGATTGCGACGGCGCTTGCCGCTGCCGGCGGGCATACCAAAACGCCAACCGTGGCGGTGATCCCGCTGCCAGGGCCGGGGACCGGTGTGGCCGACTTCGCGGCACTGGTGGCCGGCTGTGCGGCCGACGCGGTGGTCTTCGTGGAACCCGACGCCCGGCTGCACCCGGCTTTCCTGCCCCTGGTCCAGGCCGCTCTGGCCGAGGATGGGGTTGGCCTGATCTACAGCGATGAGGACAGCGAGGCTGCCGATGGCGGGCGGGCTCAGCCGCACCTCAAGCCCGGCTGGGACCCCGACCGGTACCAGGCGTTCCCGTATGTCGGCTTTGCCTGCGCGATTGCTCGCGAGCGCCTCACTCAAGCGATCGGTCTAGTGGCCGGATCGGAAACACCGGTCGATGCCTGGGCCTGGGCTGAAGCCGTGGTGGATACCGCTCTGCTGTCGGTGGCGCCGGAGCGGATCAGGCATCTGCCCTTCGTGCTGTATCACCGTGACCCCAAGTCTGTGGCGCGCCTGCCGAGAGGGGGGGCGGAGCGGACCGCGCGGGTCCAGGCCCAGCTGGATCGGATCAACGCCCCGGCCGATGCCCATATGGACGGGACGGAGCGGGTGCGGGTGCGGTGGCGGCTGCCGGCCGCCCCCCCCCCGGTGACCCTCATCATCCCGACGCGCGACCGGGTCGACCTTCTTAAGGCCTGCCTGGAGAGTGTGCTGTCCAAGACAACCTACCCGCGCTACGACATCGTCGTCATCGACAATGACAGCCGGGATCCGGCGACGCTGGCCTATCTGGACGGCTTGGCCCGGCGGCCGGGCTTTTGGGTCCGGCGCTGGCCGCAGCCCTTCAACTATGCGGCCATGCACAATGCGGTGATCGAGGAGATCTCAAGCCCCTACGTGGCGCTGCTCAACAACGACGTCGAGGTGATCGCGCCGGGGTGGCTGGAGGAGATGATGGTCCACGCCATCCGCCCGGAGGTCGGGGCGGTCGGCGCCAAGCTGCTCTATCCGGACGGCATGATCCAGCATGGCGGCGTTCTCGTCGGTCAGCATGGGGCGGCCGATGCCGCCCAGCGGGCCTTCTCGGGTGATGAGGACGGCTATTTCCACTCGGCGATGCTGGTGCAGAACGTCTCAGCGGTGACCGCCGCCTGCATGGTGTGCCGGCGGGATGAGTATCTGGCGGTTGGCGGCATGGACGCCGAACGCTTCTCCATCGCCTTCAACGATGTCGATTTCTGCTTAAAGCTGAGGGCACGTGGCCGGCGCATCCTGTGGACGCCGCATGCGCTGCTTTGCCATCACGAGTCGGCAACCCGGCAGACCGGCCGCTCGCCGGAGGCGCAGGCGCATGAGCAACGCGAGGTGGCCCAGCTTCGTGCCAAATGGCAGACAGACCGCTTCCTCGATCCCTTCTATAGCCCCAACCTGACGCGCGGCTTGCAGACGCATGTCGACTTCACCTGGCCGCCACCCTCTGACCCTGCACTGGAGCGGGCATGACCAAAGCAGAACTGATGACGGCGGAGGGGCTCGATCTTCTTGCTCCGGGGCCACTGCGCGATGTGCGCGTTGACCTGACGACACGCTGCAACCTGCGCTGTGTCTACTGTGCAGTTTCCCAGCCCTTCTACAAGGGCGAGGACATGGAGCCGGCGATCCTGAATCGGCTCGTGACGGAGCTGCCCGGGTTCGTGGGCAACGCCGTTGTCGCCGTCAATGGCCATGGCGAGACGACGGCGATGGCCGGGTGGGTCGAATTCTGCCGGGGACTGCTTGAGGCCGGGTTGAAGCTCACCATCATCACCAACCTGGCACGGCATTACACGGCGGAGGAGCTTGAGACGCTTGCCCGCTTCCACACTGTTCAGATCAGCATCGACACCTTCAAGCCGGACCTGCTGAAGGCGCTGCGCCGCAAAGCCAGTGTAACGCTGATCAAGGAAAACATCGCCAGCATCCGCCAGGCGGCTGGGCGTTTGGGGCTGCCTGAGCCGGTGCTGGCGCTCAGCTGTGGATTGTACGATCTCAATACCCCGGACATCGGACATTTTGCCGAGGAAGCAATTGGACTCGGCGTCCAGGGAATCACCTTCTGGAACCTCGTGAAGTATCCCGATCTTCCCGATGTGGACAATGTGCGGCCTCTCGATGCCTTGAGCGTCGAGGCTTTGGTTCCGCGCCTGGAATCCATCCGAAGCGCGCTCGACCTGCTTAAGCGCGCCGGGATCGGCGTGCTCGTTGCAGGTGATTTCCTCACTCCCCTGATGCAGAGGGCCGGCCTCCATGACTGAGATCGACACCATCCGTGATCTGCCGGAGGGCATGACCCGCCTCTGCCTTGATCCCTGGCAGTATCTGGAGTTCCAGACCAATGGCGCCGTGACGCCATGCTGCAACCGGCCAGCGATCGGCACGCTCGGCACGCAGTCGCTCGAGGACATCCTCAATGGCGAGGCGGTGCGCCGTCTGCGTGCTGATCTTCTAAACGGGACTCCTGACCAGCATTGCCGCCGTTGCCACATCCGTGCACCAACGCAGCCAAGTGAGTTGCGCCAGACTATTGCTGAACTGCTGGCCCATGCCGGATGATCTTTACCAGACTACTGCGACGCCCGCGGAGAACAGAAAGATCACCGGTGTAGGGCTATGTAGTGGGGACTATCCGGAATGCCGGCCGGCTAGCAATCGGAACACTGGCCGCTTTGGCGTCGGAAACCGTGGCCGCTTTCAGTCGGAATCTGCAGCCGAGCATGATGTGCTCGCCTACATGGACTATCCCGAGGCGCACCGCACCAAACTACACTCAACCAATCCTCTTGAACGTCTCAACAAGGAGGTCAAACGCCGCACTGATGTTGTTGGTATATTCCCGAACGAGGAAAGTGTTCGAAGGCTCGTCGGCGCGATCTTGCTGGAGCAAAATGATGACTGGCTGCTCCAGCATCGTTACCTGACGCTTGAAACCATGGCCGGGATCGCCGCCGCCGATGAGCCCACCATCACACCGCTCCCCTCAGCAAAGGCGGCCTGACCGACGACGCTCCTGACCACCTTCCAATTTCCACCACCTTGACGGACGTGACCTTCTGTTTGGTTACACAAAACTTGGAAGAGCCCAGCGTCGATTCCGTTGACATATCCCCGGGCAGCCCCGCGGCCACGATCACTGCAGGGTCTCGAGTAAACCCATCATCGGGCACGCGAGGTGTAGACAACTTCACCCGTCTTTGTGGAACCTGTTTCGTGGCATCCAACGCCGCAGGTGCGCTTTATGCATCAGGCAAAGTCATCAAGTTGGATGAGTGGCTGTAATTGTCTCAGCTCCGCGGAAGCGTACCTAAGTCAACCAGGGGCAGGCAGAGCTTTGGGTGCTTGAGAACATCTAAGAACTCCGCATGTTCAGCATGAGTTGACGCGCACACGTCTCGATCAAGATAATCGCCAACCTCGAAAGTGCCCCAGTTTCTCAATCGAAGGAAATAAACTCGATCGACGCCTAATCGCAGCCCCCACTCTACGAAGGATACCATCTCTCGAAAGTTACAGGACTGAACAGTCATGTTGATCCAGAGCCGCTTGATTGCATCGCGACGCCTCAGATCGGCGAGATATGCCAGATTGTTCTCCAGGCGCTTAAAGCTCCCGCCCCGCCGTACGACTTCGTAAGTTTCAGGTTGCGCGGCATCAATTGAGACATCAACCCAGACATTGATCGCGTGCAGATGGCTAAGCCGTTCCCATTCTCTGTGAGTAAACAACTGGGCATTAGTGTAGAGCTTGAGCCATTGATCGGCGCGCGGTCTTATGTCCTGGAGAATGCCACGGTAGTGCTTGGACGCAAAAGGGTCCCCGGAGTTGGTGATGACCACTCTTTCCGCTCCCTCAACGATGCTCACTAAGTCGGCGCGGACCGTGTCTAGGCGTTCACGGTCGCGTTCGTCCGCGACGATCATTCCTGTTCGGCACGAAGGACAGGCAAGGTTGCAGGACCGATCGTGGTTCAGCACCACTTCGTTCGGCGGCAATTCCACCTTCGTGACATGGCGCTGCGGCTTTGCGGCGGCCGCTTTTGGCAGCGTGCCGTTGAGCAATCGGTCGCAGTGAAGCTTGCTGCAATAGCGGAATGATCCATCGAGGATTGACCCCCGGATTGCTTGAGCAGTGGGCGAGTTCCAAATCTCTTCTATACTCTGCTCATATATATTTCCTATAGAGAAAGGAACGTGTGTCGGGCAGCATACGAATACAGCGCCTGTATCTATTGGCTCAAAGTGTTCAAAAGGCGCGTAACAATAGCGCCCCTGCCAATTTTCTGGATTTGCTTGCCCACCACTTGAAATCCCGTTCGTAATCGTAAGATGTGCTTCGGCCAGAAGGTCCTGAACGAAAAGATCATCCGGACGGGGGGCCATTGCGCGTTCCAATAGAGGCACGGCCGTAGCGTGATCCCCGATCTCCATCGCGTGGATGGCAGCGGCGACAAGACCCGGTCGAAAATTAGGATGCGATGCCAAAAGCTCTCGATGAAGCTGACCGCGCCTCTCTCCTGCTTTGTCGAGAACGCGGCTCAGAAATGCTGTTACGCCCCGGATATCAAACCACGGCCGGAGTCCCTCAGTGTATTCCTCCGCCTCGATCAGCGGCGCCTCCGAAACGATCAAGCTGAAGAGATCGGCATGCCTTCCGGCATGCAGCAGGGCAACAGCGTGTTGTTCTCGCCGGCTCATGAAGGGACCATCCACGTCATCATTGGGAAGCGGGGTTCTAGCACGGAGTCGCTCGGCACGACGGCACGCCTATACCCCTTTGGTTCAAAGGGAACTTACTACCTGAAAGTGCAAGATGAAATCGAAGCATGTTCGTTACGCAACCTCATTGCGGTGCTCCCTTCAAGCGCCGAGAAGCCACCGCTGAATAGCGGCACAACTACTAGCCTTATCGTATAGTGACTTCGGGATTGACAGCGTGTTTTCGCCTATGACGAATCTCCCGTGTACATCTTGGCCCAATTGCTCACTAGCTTCACGGCTCAGTTCTCGAAGCTCGGCAGTAGCATCGGCCAACAAGCTGCCGCCGGCATGGACACGCTCTTCAAATAGCTCACAGCTACGGTTGTAAAAGCCAATGTCGTCTTCGATGTACCCTGCGGCCTTGTCCTTAAGCGCGTTGTCCACAACTTCCGAAGCCGCACTAACATTGCGCGTCTCGAACAACACGTTGCGCCAACCAAGGGCGCGTCCAATCAGCAACACAGACTCGTGAAAGCGCTCCGCAAGCCCGAACGCCACCATCTCGCTCTGCAAACGTGAAAACGCCAGATCAACAGAGCCCGGAAGGAGGGTTGGTGAGAAAAGATCGTCGGCAATGTAGCGAACGAGACAGTTACTAAGCTGCGGTTTAGCCGAAAAGATCGTAGCCCACTGTTCGATGGAAATGGCGTTATCGATGATTTCGTTGTGTAGAGGGGCGTCTTCCCAACGCTTTTGGTAGAAGTAGTCCGAGAAATGCCTCGCAACTGGCTCGCGCAGGAAGGTGAAATACCTGTAATGATCGTTTAGACCAAAGTGCATGTTCCAGGGAAAATGACCATGCACGATAGAATGCCGCCGCTTATATAATTCCGGCGTGCAGCGGAACCATATAATCTCGTCCCAGTTCCCGCCAAATGCTATGGTGCGATTTTTGGCGTAATTCTGCGCAATAAGCGTCCGAATTGAGGAGCCACCGCATTTAGGTATGTGAAGGAAGAAGTCTAGAGCCATCTTTGATGTCTTTTCAGTGATGCAAGAGGTGAGGACCATCTCGGACGTGCTGTGATCATTTTTCCCTTGGCCGTCCTCATCCGCTTATCCGGCGTGCTCCCAAACCGACACAACGCGTAATGCGCGATTATACGCGTACTTCGCACATCCTCAAGCGCAACAGAACCGCAGCATCAGCTTCTCTTACCTATGATAAAGGTATCCTGGAATGGCCGGGCCCCCGGTTTTCTCGCCCAGGACCCGGCTTCTCGTGAAATGACCTCTAAACCAGCACTGCTTAGCATTTCTTCCCACTTCTCTAATGAGTATCCTCCAAAGAAATCCTGCCCGCTATACGCATAATAGCAGCCGGGCTCCTCTTCTTTAACGGCTGTATGATTTCCGGTCGCCTGAACGTAGTTTCGGAAGTACTTGTCAATGATAAAGCAGGTGATAAACGCCGTCCCAGTCGGCTTCATCACCCTTCCAATCTCACGAAGGTAAGAGGCGCAATCACCCTTTGTAAGGTGGGTAAACAAAGAAATAGCGAATGCAAAATCAACGCTGCTATCATTGCAGAATTCGAGATTGAACTGGTTCACCTTGCTTGCGTCGCGATCCTCGTAATAGTAGTTGTTTGCCGTTTCCTGAAGGAAAAATTTAAAATTAGGATATATGCTAGAAATTTTTTCCTTGCACCAACTAATACCTTCTGGCCACACGTCGACACCAAAATATTCACCTGAATCTATAAGAAAAGTAAAGGGAATAGCGATGCGTCCACAGCCACTTCCAATGTCAAGAACAACGGAGCTCTCATCTACGCATCCGCGCGAATAAAACTCGTTAAAGAAGACGAGCATATTATTTTTGAAATGAACCTCATCGTGGCTACCGATAATGTTCATCATTTCCACTGGCGGAAGGCTATTCGAGGAGAGCTCCCGGCATTTTTCATTAACCTCCCGGATGTTCCTCTCCCAAGCAGCTAGCCTTTCGGCCTCTTTTCTTTGAGAGGTGATGTAAGCGCTCGTCATGTCTTTGCCTTACAGTTTTAATGGGATTTCGAAGGTTTGTGTCGGCGGAAGGGTTCATCGCATAAGTTGGCATGCACATATCCTATGCCAATTAACATACCTCCTCTGCGGTTGCTCGCTGACGCCCTTCCTTGCGGCCATGCTTCATATAATGGTCAAACGCGCCCGAGATGGAGCCATTGATGACGCCTTCATGGACATCCGCATATCGACGCAGGTAGGCGTCTTCGTCAAAATCACTCGGGGCTGGCAACGCGTATCTTTCGGCGTAAACGTCAACAGCCTTGTTTACAGTTTCGACAATATCTTTCAGGGGTGTATTAAGGCCTTTTGCTACAGCCAACTCCTGGCTCATCATAAGAATCATGATCCAGCGACGGTCGAGTTCTTTCTGCGCGCCAGCGAGTTTCTGAGTGGTGCTTTGCAAGTCTCTTTCAAGGCTAGACTTGGGCGCTGGACCTTTCAAACTGGTGCCGGACAGTTGATGACGCGCACTTTCTAGGCGATGCCGGACATCAGCTTGGGCATAACCCGCCCCCATGAGAGCTGAAACTGCCGCATAAGACTCGTTCTTGGCTGCTCCGCGAATGTACTTGTTGCGGACGATCGCATTGTAAGCCGCGTGTCGGCTTGCGCCGCCGATTACCGAATTTGAATACGCGCCGGTCGCGGAGCTGCGGTCGCGATGGTGATAATTGGCGAGTGGCTTCGGCAGCACGCCGATATCCGCCTGCAACAGGAAGCGGATGTTGAAGTCCCAATCCCCAAGGACCGGCAACATCTCGTCGAATCCGCCAAGTTCTTCCCAGATCTTCCTTTGAAAGACGAACGCAATGGGCGGGAAGAAATTCTCAATCACCATCTCGGAAAGTTGGACATTCTGGACCCAATCGTTGTAGGGCCAGCGGCCATGCTCGACGACCGCCTGGCCGCAGACCTCCTCGGAGATGTAGGTCGAGTGCGTTACTACACCGCCATAAATGTGGCGATTTCGATCCAGAAAGGCCACGGCCTCTTTCAGAAAGTCGGGATGCCAGCTGTCATCGTCGTCATGGATAACAACGTATTCTGAGCGACTGGAGCGGATGCCCACGTTGGATGCGGCCTCCATGCCGAGGCTCTTGGCATTGGAGCAGATTGTCACTTTCTGCGGGTCGACGAGCGAACCGTTGACCACCTCGAGCACCTCATCAAGGTTGCCGCCATCATTGACGATGACCCAAGAGTAGCTATCGAGTGTCTGACAGGCGACGCTGTCGGCGGCCCTCTTCAGGAGGACTGGGCGATCCTTCGTCCTTGTGATGATTGCCACTCGTGGGGTGTCCGCATCAGGGGCCTCGGGCGTGCCATCGGCGTGGGCAATAACGTACTGGACCGGTTTAGCGCGTTGCAGGGCGGCAACGATGCTCCGTTGCTGCGCCTTGCGTCGCTCTGCCGTTGGGATCTCCAGGGCCGCTTGCCCAGTTTGCCAAATCGCTTGTTGAATCCGGAGATCAGGCGTGTCGCCTTGAAAACGGTACTTCGTCGCCAGAATGGGCGTCGCCCCGCCGCTGCGCCCGAGGTCGTGGGATCGGGTTTTTCCACATACATAAAGGACGTCGTCAGCCGACGGATGGCAGATCACGTCAGCCAAGCGGTCCATGGAAGCATGATAGTGCTGGATGGACTTGGAGAGCGGCATCGTGGCATAGTTAGCGATGTATGCCTTTACTCCGTCGTAGACCTCGTCCCAATTTTCGCGCCACTCCTCGCGCAACAAGTCTGCCCCATCCACAATGGCGCCGACATCAGCGAGTTCAATATGCTCAACTGAGGCTATACCGGGCTCAAGCAGGCTTTCGATCAGGTGCCGGTGAACCAAGAAGGCCGTTTCCGGCTTCTCCGGCTCGAAGGCTTCGCTGTCGAACATGAGGCCGTGCATACGTGCGGGCAGCTGACCTAGGACTTCAGCCCTGCCGATGCAGCCGAAATAAATGCCTTCCCACGCGTACTCGGGAAATGCCGCCTCGAGGAGAAGCTGCGCCGTTCCCCTCCAGCCGGAGTCGACAAAGAGAACCCGCTGAGCGTCACCGACGAGCCTCGACAGATAGCGCGCGTAGAGCTCTGATTGCTGACGCAAGTAGCGCTTCACAAAGCTCGAGAGCTCGTCATCTCGCTCAAGAAATTCATGAATCGGGGCGGGCGAGATCTCGGGAAATTTCGGACAGCGGCCGGCTTTGATCTCGGGATTGAGGAGACACGTTATGACTTCATTCAGCGACGCTCCAGCAAGCTCCTGGCCGAGCGCGGTGACGGCGAGAGCAGGTGCCCTGGTATATGCCGCCTTGATGCCCATCATCCGTGAGATCTTGAGAAACGCCATGTTCGCCGGCGGCTCGATGCGTCGTGCGGAAAGCCAAGTGCCATAGAGTTCCTCGATTCGCACCCCGGCGCGGAGGGCGAAGAGAATCTTGTGATCACTTCCGTCACACTGCCGGAGGTAGGCATGCAATCGGTTCAGGTACGCGTTGACGATCGGTCCCAGGCCGTCGTGCCCAAACTGGTGCAAGGAACTCCACTTCATCGCGCGGGATCTCACAGATTGAATTGAAGATAGCGGTCGAGGTCGATACCCATTTTTGCGAAATGGGCCGTAGTCGCCTCATGGGTGCGCCGACGGGCGTCCTTCTCGACCTCGGGCAGAGGCAAGTGGAATGATTGCCACCCGTGACGCCTCGGCATTTGGTAGTCTGAGTGCAGGCTATCGCCGATATGAAGTATTTTGTCGCTAGGCACAGCAAGCGCAGCAGCGATATGTGCGAAGACCCCCCCAGTGCGCTTACTGCCGAAACCATCGGCGGATGAGTAAACGCGCCCGGTCGCCTTCGCTCCGAGCTTCTGGCTCAGAAGGTAGCTGATCTTATCCCCTTCCAGGTACATGTCGGAGATGAAGATAATCTTCGTCCGAGGGAGCGCCTTCGCGATGAGCTGTACGATCGGGTTCGCGGTCGTCGCTTCAACCTCGTACCGAAGCTCGTTTGCGACGTAGGCGCTCGTCAGATCCGGGCGGTTAAGTAGGTCGCATGTAATCCGGGCGATATCTTCGAACCGGCCCTCGCGATTTCCCGCTATGGTCGGAGATATTGCATAGGCTGCCCTTGCGGCACTCACCCGAGCCAGGAATGCGTCTTCAACCGAAAATCCGGGCTCTCCACCGTCCTTTTTGCAAAGAGTTACGAATCGATCAGAGATATCGAAAAAACGAGCGGCCTCGGACTTGCACTCGCGCAGCAAAACAGTATCGAAGATGTCATAAGAAATGACCTTTACTTTTTTTTCGGTGGCAGCATCTTTTATTGCAGAGACGATTGCCGAGCAATCTGACTCTTCACTGTAGAACGCCCGGACGTCATCAGTCTGCCGAAGAGCCTCGGAGTACCCGTCGATCCGCATGACGGTTGTCTGCGCACGACCTGGTTTGACGGCGGGAACCGTCGTTGCAATGCCATTCATGTCAAGTTTCATTCATGCCAAAGGTTGAAGCTTGATGCGCTCCGTTCGCTGCACGAAGGCGATGAGCTTGTAGGCGTGCGGCAGCGTGCCTCACCTGTTCGAAAAGATCTTGGTGCCGAGGACGCCAGCCGAGTTCACGGCGCGCAGCACTCGCATCGGCCACCAACACGGCGGGGTCTCCCGGTCGTCGTGGTGCTGGCACGGCTGTTATCGGCAGCCCGGTTACCGCCTGGACGGCATCGATAACCTCTCGCACCGAGAAGCCGCGGCCGATGCCGAGGTTGGCGATGAGGGACTCGCCGCCGGTGTGCAAACGCCTGACGGCGAGGACATGCGCCTCGGCTAGGTCGACAACGTGGATGTAATCACGGATACACGTGCCATCAGGCGTGTCGTAGTTGGTACCGAAGATTCGAAGTTCCACCCGCTTCCCAAATGCTGTCTGAAGGGCCAGCGGGATCAGATGCGTCTCCGGCCGGTGGTTCTCGCCCAGATCGCCCTCCGGGTCGGCGCCGGCGGCATTGAAGTAGCGCAGGGCGGCGTAGCGGAAGCTGTGTGCGGACGCGACGTCGGCCAGGATCTCCTCGACCATCAGCTTGCTGCGGCCATAGGGGTTCACCGGGCGCAGCGGGTGGCTCTCGGGGATCGGCGTGACCTCCGGGTTGCCGTACACCGCGGCGGTCGAGGAGAAGACGAGCTTGTCCACGCCGGCCTCACGCATTACCCGGAGTAGGGCGAGTGTGCCACCCACGTTGTTCCGGTAGAAGCGCTCCGGCTCGCGTACCGACTCGCCCGCCTCGATGAAGGCGGCGAAGTGCATGACGGCGATAGGCTTGTGCTGCGCGACGACGGCCGCTAGGCGCGCCTCGTCCTCAAGCGCCCCAATCTCGAGCGGCCCCCAGCGCACGGCGTCCTGCACGCCATTGGACAGGTCGTCATAGACCACCGGGATGTAGCCGGCCTTGGCCAGCGCCTTGCACGTGTGGCTCCCAACGAAGCCAGCCCCTCCGGTGACCAGCACGGTCAGTGTCGTCATCGTCGCGTCTCTCTCGGCCGACTACGGCATCAAGCTCGTGGACCGCGGCGCACACGCGCCACGCCGCCACGGGCGCTTCGGCTTGTGGGGGAGCGTCGTGGGACCGCCCCAAAGCGACCGCCCGCGCTGTTGATCAGAGCCCATGGCAGCCATGATCCGCTCACCACTCCCAGGGCCCCCGCCCCACGGATTAAGAGACCGACGTAAAGCTGGCCCGCAGCAGAGCCCCCTCAATGGCTCAGATGCCTCAGAAGCACTGATCTTGCCCGCCAGCCCCTGTGTCATAGCGCCATCCTCAAGAAGGGCATCTCCTTGCGATGGAAGGCCGGGTTGTGGAAAGGATCAATGAGATCCCCCTCCCAGTCGGCCTGCAGCCGGCGCAGCTCCGCCTGGTAGACATCCTGGCCAGCCTGTCCAAGCAGATAGCCGCGCGTCTTCGATTCATGGTGGTAGAGGCAGACCTTCGGGTCATAGACCACCCGCCAGCCGGCCTTGCGCGCCGCCAGGCAGTAGGTGATGTCGTTCCAGTTGACGGGCCAGCTGGCATCGAAACCGCCGACCGCCTCGAACACTGAGCGAGGCGTGATCAGACAGGCGCCGGTGACGGCGGCGGCAGAGCGCAGGACTTGGACGCGCCCGAGATAGCCGCCCTCATGTCCAGGCATGCCGATCCCTTCGTGCACCGCACCCTGCTCAAAGCTGGTCACCACACCGGCATGCTGAATGCTGCCGTCGCCATAGAGCAGGCGGGCCCCCACCACGCCGACATCGGGCAGGGCGAGTGTTGCCACGGCGCGGGTGAGCCAGCCGGGATGGGCGGCCAGGGTGTCGTCGTTGAGGAAGACCAACACCTCGCCGTTGGCTTGTTCGGCAGCGAGGTTGTTCATCATCGCCCAGTTGAAGGGCCCTTGGTATGGCATGACGTCGACGCCGCGCTGGGCCTGCATGGCGGCGATCAGGGCGACGCTGTCGGGGTCCTCGTTCTGGTGGTCGATCACCAGAATCTGCAGCGGCCCCGGATAGGCCTGGCGGGTGCGCAAAAGCGCGTCCAGGCAGTTGCGCAGCAGGACCGGCGAATTGCGGGTCGGCACGATGACGCTGACCGCCGGATAGCTCGCCGGACGAAGCTCGATCTCGCATGGTTCGACCAGCGTCTGACCGTTCTCGTCCTCGCTCGTCACCAGCGCCCGCCGCACCTCGGCGACCATTCCCCACCGCTCGGCCCAGCCCTGCACCGCCTCGGGCTCGCCCTCCAGCAGCCGGGGCAGCCCATCGGGGCGGCGCAGGTCGACCGGCTGCTCCAGGCTGTAGAGCACCGACGGCATGTGGCGGATGGCGTCCGTCGGCACACAGTCGCTCACGCGCAGCATCAGATCATGCGCGCTTGACGGCGGCGTCCCGTTGACGAGGGCGCAGGCCTTCAGCAGGGCGTCGGGTGTCACCAAGACCATCGGACCGGCATAGTCGTAGGCCAGCAGCATCACCGGGTCGAAGTCCGGCTTGAAGACCGGCAGCAGCCGTGCCGGCTTGCCGCTGTGGGCGCCGAGGAAAACGTCATGGTCGCTGTAGACGGCAGAGGCTGACGTCACCGATGCCGGCTCCAACGCCGTCAGGAAGGCCGCCAGCGCGTCAGAGCGCAAGCTGCCGGCTTGGCCGACCACCAGATGGGCGGCAGCGGCGGTGACGATGGCATGGCTCGCCAGCAGGCGCGGCAGAGCAGCCGGCTTGGCCACGACTGCCCGGCCCGCAGCCGTCAGCGGGCGTATCAGCGCCCGGGCCTCATCGCCAAGAGCTTCGGCATCGGCCAGCACGGTCAGCGTCCAGCGCTCCTGCGTCTGGCTGTCCAGGGAGGTCAGCAGGCGGCGCAGCACTGCCGGCTCGAGTGCCGTTTCCAGCAGGATCACGTTGACCGTAAGGCCGGACACCGCGGCGGCGGCCTGCCCGTCCAGCGGGCGGTGGCAGGCAAGCAGTCCTTGCGCCTTCAAGGGGCCATAGGCGGACAGCGGCGGGCTGAGCTGCCGGAGGGTGTGCGGGAGCTGCTGCTCGATGTTGGCGAGCGTCGCCTTCATCGACTGGAGGACACCCAGCATCTGGCCGAGATCATCAAGCGCGGCCGGCAGGTTGGTCTTGAGGTAGAGGTCCGCGCCGAAAGGCGCTTTGGACTGGGCGTCGCGGATGCGCAGCATCGCTCCGCGGGCGACCAGATCGGCATGAGCGGCGGGGATGTCGAAGGCAAAGCCGCACTCGCCGCTGCCGCCGATGCGCTCGCCCAACCCGGGGGCGAAGCGCTCGCAGCGCACCGCCCCGATGAAGCGCTCGCCGAGGTGAAACTCCAGCACCACGCGCTCTGTGAGATCGCTGGCGTTGGCACACCAGCCCATGATGGTGCCGGCTCCATTGTGCGAAGCCTCGCCGATCAGGTGGCGGGTGGGAGCGAGCTCAAGCGCCGCCAGCCGGGCTTGCAGACCGGAGCTTGCCAGCCACTCGGCCACCGCACCCGGCAAACCGGCGCGGAAACCCTCGTCGCGCAGGATGGCCAGCAGCCAAAAGCGCCAGGAGCGGCTGGTGGCAAGCCGCTCGCGCGCGGCGGTCGACAGGGGCAGGCGGTCCAGCGCCCAGCGCCTCAAGCCCTCATCCGGAGCCGGAGCCAAGGCGATGTGCGGCAGCACGGCCGTGCCGGTGAGGCTGGCGACGATGCCATTGAGGAAATCGCCGCGCATCAGGTAATGGCCGAGGAATTCGCCAAGCGTGCAGCCGGTCGCCGCCGTGACCTCCTCGATGCTGGCCGGATGGCGGCCGAGGAAGAGACGGTAGCCGTTGAACGCATCCTCAAGGCTGGTGGGCGCCGCGGCGTCCCGGCTGTGCGCCGGCGCCGCTTTGCGTCCAACCAGATTCAGAGCGCCATCCATGCCCGTGTTCCTCACCCCATGCCATTGGTCAAGCAGCCGTCCCATCAGATGCATACCGGAAGATGCAGTATCTGGACTTACGATCTGCCTTTCAGATGCAGTATCCCGTTTCCCCGCCCTGATTAGAGTCTTTCACCAGAGGTGAGAGTCCGAGGCGGAGTAATAGGGAAGTTTCCTGATCGGCATATACCAAAAGCAAGCAAACAAAATCAACCTTACTGTGCGGTTGAAAAATTGATGTCACAGTACACGTCTATAAAATGTAGGTTCATCAATCTTAGGTGATATCTTGTGCGGCTCTGTCGGGTGGGGAGGAGATCCAAGGCAATCTCCCGCGTTCAACAAGCGATCAAAAAGAAACTCACTCAAATATTAATATTTTTTACCTTTAATTGGACAATACAGCCTGAGCGGGAGACTTGTGGCGTGGCATGCGGTCGCAGACCTGTTCCTGTGATATGGCTTAGGCGCTGCTTTTCAAAATGCTGTGGAGCCGACAGGCATAGAGCTCCTGCAACACCGGACGGGCAAAGCGGCTGCGGACAGAAGCCGTGCCAGCCTCTGCCCGCCGTCTGGCCTCGTCCTGGTCTTCCCACACCCGCCGCATCAGTTCGGCGGCAGCAGCGACATCGGGCTCGAACCAGCGCGCACCGGGGGTGACGCCGAGATACTCGTCGCACTCCAGATAGCGCTCCTGGCCGCCGACCAGAAAGGCGGTCTCGTCGCTCATATAATCGAGGTTGGCCGAATAGGCCGACGCGATCACCGGCTTGCCCATCATCATCGCCTCCACCATGGTGTAGCCGAAGCCTTCCGCCCGGTGCAGCGAGACATAGGCGTCGCAAGCGCGCATCTCGGTGAGCGAGTCGGCGTATGACAGCTCGCGATCGCGCAGGAGGATGCGAGAATCGCCCTCGACCAGGCGATCGAGCTCCAGCTTGTGGGCGAGGTCGGCGACGCTTCGGCTGCTCTGGCGGTGGCGGATGCGCAGGACGAGCCGCACCCCGCTCTCACGGGGAAAGGCCGTTTGGAAGGCGCGGACCACCGCCAGCGGGTTCTTGCGCGTGTACCAGCTGCGGGCATCGAAGCAGAAATAGAAGGTGAAAGGCTCAGCCTTCGGCCGCTCACCGGCAGAGGCGTTCAGCACGCGCTCGTCGACGCAGTTGGGCACGACATGGATGGGGCCGGTGAAATGCTGGGCCAAAGCCTCGGCGCAGAAGCTCGACATCGTCCACAGCTCGTCCATCATTTCCAGCGTCAACCGGGCCGAGCGGGGCAGGGCACTGGTCTCCCACAGGAAGAAGCCGATGTTGTAGGCTCCGGCAAAGCGCTCCAGCCCATGGTTGAGCATGTCGCCTGGCGCCCCCAGCAGGCCGAAATGGATCAGGTTGACCGGGTAGAGCTCCTCGCCGCTGTGGCGGCCGGGTAGGGCCATCAGCGGCATCGTCACACCGAAGCCGGCCTCTTGCAGGATGTCGCGGGAGAACAGGGCGTTGCGGCTGATGCCGGTGCCGCCGTCGAAATAGCCAAACAGGTTGACGCCCTTGGCCTGGGCGGTGCGGGCCAAGTGGCGCACCAGGGGAGCGCTCTGGCGCCGGCACAGCGCTGCCAAGCTCAGCGCCTGGGCGTCCGGCACACCGAGGCGGGTGTAAAAATAGGCAAGCCCGTTTAGAATCCGGCCGTCATGGTGAACCGGGGCGTCCAGCAGCGCACGCACCGGCGGGGTCAAGAACAGGTCGTCGAGGTTCCAGCGGATCAGCCATAGCGAAATCGCCAGCAGCAGAGGGAACAAGGTCCGCTCGTCAGAGGGCGCAAAGGCTGCCGCCAGGGCGCCGTCGCGGCCATGCATGCCGGCATAAAAGCGCGTGATCAGCCCATGAGGGTCGATCCCAGCGGGTGTGTTCAAGGCCTCGACATGCCGGGCGGCCAACGCCTCCTTGGGCAAGCGGGCCTTGCCGAACATCCAATGGGTCAGATCGCACAGCGCATCCGCGCCAGCGCCGGCAGGCATTGCGGCCCGGGTCTGGTAAGCCGAGAGCAGGCGCGAACGGAACTGGCCGGCGGCATCGGTCTCGCCGGAGGTGAGATAGGCCGTAACATCGGCCGGCAGCGGGCACCAAGCTTGGTCGGCGACGCCGAAGCGCTCGGCGCACTGCACCACGAACCGGGTCAGATTGTCGGCACTGCGCAGATGAAAGTTGCGGGATTCCTGCAGCCGGTAAAGCTGATGGGCCAAAAAGGCCCCGACGGTGAGCTCCGCCCCGGCAAAGCCGTCGGCCGGGCGAACCAGCCGGGCATCCTGCGTGCGTCCGCGCCCGCGCCTGGTTTGGCTGGCTGTCTCAAAAAGTGCTTGCAAGCACAAGGTCTTGCGCTCGTCCGTCATGCCGGACAAAGCGTTGTCAATCACCGCCCGCTGCAAGCTGGTGACCAGGGGAGATCCCGGAATCGACGTTGTCGTTCCATGGATGCGCACATCCACGATCACGCGCTCCGCCGACAGCAGACCGGCGGGCAACGGAATGTTGAAGGCAACAAAGCCGTTGCGCCCCGGCAGCTCGCTCAGATCCGTGTGGTGTTCACAGCAGGCATGGGTGCCGAGAAACCGTCCATCGACATAAAGATCAACCAAGCATTCCATGGCCGGGTTGTTCTGGTTGTGCAGCCAGCCATAGACCCTGTCGGTGGTCACGACCTCCAACCGGCCCTGGTAGGTGGTGATCGGGAGACTGGCGGGCTTGATCGGACTGATCGCGTTCATCACAGACTCCTCGGCACAGCAGACAGCCGGTGCATCGGACGACGTAAGGCTGGAGTGGGCGTGCCAATACTCAGCCCAGAGTCGTCCCGCGCGCCAAGAGCATCCGAGAAACGCTTAGAAATCGAAGTAAAGATCGCCATGTGATCAGCCAAACAAACAAAGACACAGTCGCTAAGCCGCACCGTAGCAAAGTCACCAACCAAAGGGTTAGGACTTTCGCGCTTTGTTGCAACTTTGAAATAGAGCTTTTGGCCTATCAATACATACCAGAGGATGCAGGCTGGTGCAAAAAGCCGGCAGCAGAGGGGTTATGAGGGGCGGTCCGGCATGATGATGCGTCCAACTGCCGCAAGAGAGCTCTTCGCTGCGCTCTGCCGCCCCTATCCTTATGATACTGTCGCCCGCTCCGCCGTGCTTTGCGCACAACAGGCAACCGGCCGTCAGGCACAAGGGACAGGTCATGGCTTTGGTCGACATCAGCGCGCTTTTCACCCCGGCTCCGCTTGACCCCGAGCGCCTTATTCCCAACCAGGTCTACCAGACCTGGAAACGCCCCTGCGTCGACGAGACGATGGCTCGGGTTATGACGGCGTTCCGCCAGGTCAATGCCGGCTTCGGCTTTCATTTCTTCGATGATGCGCGCATGCAGGCCTATATGGATGAGGTGTGGGGCGGCCATGACATCCATGGTGTGTTCACGGCCACCCGGCATGGCGCGGCCCGAGCCGACATCTGGCGCTATTGCATCTTGTATGAGCGCGGCGGCGTCTATCTCGACATCGACTCCACACTCAAGATCAAGCTCGACGAGCTGCCCAAGGGCATCGCAGAGCTGATCTCGTTCGAGACCAACCCGCTCCTCTCCCAGACCGATCCGGCTCTGTTCCCGGAGGATGCCCGCTACCTGGCCCCGCCGCCGGCCCTCCTGCATCCCGGCCATCTTGTCTTGAACTGGTGCTTGATGTTCTGTCCCAAGCACCCGGTCCTGGAGCGGGTGATCGAGCGCATTTGCCGCCATGCGTCCCGCTACCGAGGGGTGTCTTTCGAGAATGTCGCCCAGGCCATCTTCCACTTCTCAGGCCCGCTGGTGCTGACCCAGGCGGTGTGGGACCATGTGGAGGCGGGCAACCGGATCAAGCAGGCCGGCTTTGACTTCGACGGCCAGGGGCTGTTCAAGATCCCCCGTGCCGCCACCTTGTATGAGGCCGCCCCGCATTACAGCACGGCCCGCCATCAAGCGATCCTTGGCTGAGGCTTATGGCCGCAGCCGGACGCCAGGCTTCAGGCGGCGCCATCGGCTGCGGGGACGGCCTCAGGAGAGGCGGGCCGGGAGGGGATCGGGACGCACGCGGAAGGCCTGTGGCGGCTGGCCTGCGGCATGCAGTGCCCACATGCCCTGATAGGCTTTTTCCAGGTGGCGGGTGAAGCGGCGGCTGTCGAACAGCGGCGCCGTCATCCGCCCCTCCTCCAGCCGCTGGCGCAAAGCGGCCCGGCGTCCGGCATCCCCGGCGAGAGCCACCGCAAGATCCTCATATTCGGCCAGCGAGCGGGTCACCGTGTCGGGCAGGCCGGCGGCGGTCAGGAGGCTCGCCGCCACCCTGGACGCGAAGGTGCCGCCCAGGCAGGTGACCACCGGGCAGCCCGCCCACAGCGCGTCGCTGGTGGTGGTGTGGCCGGTGTAGGGCAGGGTGTCGAGCGCCAGGTCGGCAACCCGGTAGCGGGCGATGTGTTCGGCCAGCGGACGTCCGGGGGCGAAGACCAGCCGGGCGGGATCGACACCCTGGGCCGCCGCCGCGGCCGTCAGGTTGCGGGCGGCCAGCGGGTTGGCCTCGAACAGCCACAAGACCGATCCCGGCACGCGCTTGAGGATGCGCATCCACAGCGCGAACATGGTGGGGGTGATCTTGTAGGCGGTGTTGAAGGCGGCAAAGACGACGCCCGTCTCCGGCAAGCCGCAGGCGGCCCGCGACGGCACTTGGTCCGGCAGCGGGCGGTGGCGGTCGTTGATCTGGTAGGCGTCGGGCAGCAGCACCAGACGCTCGGCATAGAAGGGTTGATGCTCGGGTGGGGTGACGAAGCGGTCGCCGATCACATAATCCATGTGCGGACAGCCGATGGTGCCGGGATAGCCCAGATAACTGACCTCGATCGGCGCCAGCCGGCGTGACAGCAGATCGAGCCTGGCATGCTTGGTGTAGCCTTTGAGGTCGACCAGGATGTCGACGCCGTCGTCGGCCATGCAGCGGGCAACGGCGTCCAGCGGCACGCTGCGGATGTCGCGGAAGCGGTCGAAGGCTTTGACCAGCCGCCGGCGCATTGCGCTGCCGTCGTCAGGCCCGTAGGAATAGGCCAGCACCTCGAAGTGGTTGCGGTCATGCAGCTCGAACAGCTCGGCCGCCAGATAGGCGGTGGCGTGCTCGTGGAAATCGGCCGAGACATAGGCGAGGCGCAGCCGGCCGGTCGGAGAGGCGGGACGGGCCGGCAGGGCCGGGGGTGCGGCGCGCTTGATCAGCCGGTCGTAGAAGAGGCGCGCCGAGCGGTCCTGCTGGGCTGGATTGGTGTCGATTGACAAGGTGGCCAGCGGGATGACGACGCCGGCCTCCTGGTCGATGGTTTCCATCACCCGCGCACACAAGTCCTCATACTGGTCCCAGGTGCACAGCGTCTGCTTCAGGTAGAGGTGGTAGCACAGCGCTTCGGTTTTGGCTGGGGTGAGCGCAACCGCGCGGGTGTAAGCGGTCTGCGCCTCCGTCAATCGCCCCAGCTCGCGCAAGGCATGGGCCAAATTCAGCATGGCCTCGCCACCGTCGGGGGCGATGGCGAGAGCCTGGCGCAACGCCTGTTCCGCTTCGCCGACCCGGCTTCCTTCGCGCAATGCCACCCCGAGATTGGCCGCCGCCAGCCCGTCGGTCGGCCGCAGCCGGGCCGCCCGGGTGAAGTCGGCGATCGCCCCGTTGCGGTCGCCCAAGGCCAGCCGGACCGAGCCGCGGTTGACATAGCCCTCCGGCATGGTGGGCCCGAGCAGCACACCGCGGTTGTGCGCCTCCAGCGCCTCGGCGCTGCGCCCCAGCCGCTGCAGCACGGTGCCGAGATTGCTGTGGCTGTCGGCCAAATCCGGCCGCGCGGCGATGGAGGCGCGCAAGATCGCCTCGGCCTCCTCCGGCCGGTTCTGCAGCATCACCACCACGCCAAGCAGCTGGGCAACCTCGCCCTGACCGGGCAGGGCGGTCAGGATCAGCCGGCACAGCTGCTCGGTCTCGGCCAACCGCCCGGCCCGGTAATGGGCCATGGCCAGCCGCAGCGCCTCATCCACCGTCATCGCAGCACCTCCCCGGCACACGGCATTGGCCGTGGTGTTTGGCCGCCGGCAGCACCGGCGCAGGCTGCCACCTCCGCCGTGACCCGGCCCATCACTTCGGTCCAATCCCCCGAGTTGGCTTGGCGGAACAGGCGCATGGTCGGGTACCACGGGCTGTCGAGGCGATGCTGCATCCAGCGCCAGTCGGCGAACCATTTCAGCACCACCCACACCGGCCGCCCCATCGCACCGGCCAGATGGCAGACCGAGGTGTCGCAGGTGATGACCAGATCGAGATTGGCCAGGACCGCGGCGGTGTCGAGGAAAGCGTCGGGTCCGGCGTCGAACTCCGCCCCCAGTTCGGTAACCTGGACTCGGTCGCGCAGCCGTTCCAGATGCTCCAGGCCTGACACCTTCTGCAGGCTGTAGAGCCGCACGCCGTCCAACTGGCCCATCGCCTCGAAACACTCCAGCGGGATCGACTTGCCGGTCTCATTGCCGTGCCAATTGATGCCGACGCGCAAGATCGGGCGCCGACCGCCCTCCAGACGATCGAGCCGCTCGGCCCACCGGGCCGCCAGCTGCGGCTCGGCGCGCAGGTAGGGCACGCCGCCCGGCACGCTGTCCGGCGTGGTGCCCAGCCGGTGCATCAGGCTCATCAGCGAGATGTAATAATCATAAGCCGGCAGCGGCTCGCCGAAGGCGAACAGCCCGTCCAGGTCGGGGGCGGTCGATAGCACGCGCTTCAAGGCCGGCTGGCATTCGTAGAGCACCCGCGCGCCCATCCGCTTCAGCACGCCGGCATAGCGGATGTATTGGAAGGAATCACCCAGCCCCTGCTCGAAATGGACCAGCAGGGTCTTGCCCGCCAGCGGCTGGCCCTGCCACAGCGTGCCCGGCATGTTGCGCTTGCGCCAGACCGGCTGTTCCAGCCGGCCCTCATAGGCGACGGTGCCGTTGGCGTAATCGCCGTGCATCAGCAGGCAGGTGCCGAGATTCTTGCGGTATTCCGGCCGGCCGACATCGAGGGTCAAGGCACGGCGGTAGTGCTGTGCCGCCTGGGGCGGGTGGCCGAGGCTGAGGGTGACTGCCCCCAGATTGTTGTAGACGGTGGCGCTGTCGGGCTCGAAGAGCAGCGCCAGCCGATAGGCCGCGGCAGCGCGCTCGGGCTGGCTGGTGAACATGAAGAGGTTGCCGAGGCCGAGCAGCGCACCTGGATAGTCCAGGCGACGGCGAACCAGCTCCTTGCGAAGCTCCAGCGCCGCATCAAGGCGTCGGCGGGTGGTCAGGATGTCTGCCAGGGCGTTGAGCGCGTCCGGGTAATCGAGCTGCAGCCGCAATGCCTGTGTCAGCGCCGCCTCCGCCTCGTTGAGACGGTCCAACGCCTTCAGCGACAAGCCGAGATTGCCATGGAGGAGGGCGGTTTGCGGGTGCTCACCGGCAAGGCGGCCAAAAAGCTCGGCCGCCTGGGAAAAGCGGCCTGCCTGGAAATGGACGACGGCAGCGTTGAAGGCCTCGATGAAGGCAGAAGAAAACCCGGAAATGGCAACCCCCAACGCTGCACCCACGCCCTTGTGCGTGCGATCCGCCGCTTCATAAAACAAGAGGCCGGTCGGCGGCAACCTTACGGGTGCCCACGGTCCAGCTTCTTTTGCCAAGCACTTGCTCCTGGTGCCACCCCCGTCTGCACACACCAGGGCCCTTGCCGCAGCAAAAACAGGAGAGAGGTGATCTTCTGCCCTTTACTTTTTCTTGATGATAAAGGACATGGAATCGCTGTCCTCATAAATGTCAACGCCACAGGCGCACTTCAGTGTCCGGTAGTTGTAATCGGAGCCTCCGCACTTGTAACAGCGCAAAGGCAAAACCGTCCTTTTGTAGAGATCGATGCTCTCGACGTCTTTAAAAATTTCGAGTATTTGCTCGGCAGAGAAAAATCCGCTCGTTTCCATGGCGCGAGCGTCCCGATCCGTCATTTGCATGCCAATCGCCTTCATGTGCTGGATCGCCAGAAGAACAGTCAGGCAGGTTGCAGGGGGCTGGGCATGCCCAAGGCACGCTTCCTTATAGGAATGGTTGCGTGGATGAGAGGTGTGGATATCCTCAAGGATATAAATCCCACCGCTTCTGACATGCTTGAATGATTCGGTCAGGCAAATCGCCTGATGCTGCGGAACATGGCTTCCATCCTCAATGATCAGATCAAATTGCCGATTCAGACCCTCAACAACCTCACGCACCCACTGCCGATTTCCTTGATCGGCTTGAATATAGGCAATGTTCTGGTCTGTCGGCCAGTCCGGAAGCGGAGTGAGGATATCAATCCCAACAATCTTGGCCTCTGGAAATTCCTCTCTAAGCCACCGAATGGAATCACCATGAAAGATACCATATTCAAGGATATCGGTGACTGTCCCCAACTCTGAAAAATGTTTTCTGTATGTTTCAATGTATTGGTGCCAAAAATATTTATCTGAATTCATCCAATCATTGTTCTTCATTTCGATCACGCGGATGGTGTTGCGACTGTATTTTTGTATTATCACAGATGGCTGGCAAAAAGAAATACTTTCAATATGTGACTTCGAGGAGACGTTTCCTATCTCATTGACGTCACCAACCGCCAGCAAGGAACAGGCGTAGGGTGGGGAGCAAGGCTTGGCAAGAAACGCACCATAGTGACAGTTTTTGCCACCGTCTTTGTAATGAACAGCAGAAGGTGTTCCATGCCCACCATGAGCGTCAGGATTCCTGAGACCCTTGCCAGTTTCGTTGAGTGTCAGGTCGCCGACGACGGATATGCGTCGCAAAGCGAAGTCATCAGAGATGCGTTGCGCCTGCTGCACGGAAGCATGGAGCCGGCCCGGCATTTCGCGCCGGAGCCGGAACTTGCAACAGGAGCCATCGTGGAGGGCGATCAGCCGCCCGACCGCCTCTGATCGCACCAGCGCCGCCACATCAGCCGGTAGGCGGTTTCCAGGTTGCGCATGAAGCGAGCCTCATCACACAGCGCCGACGCCCGCACCCGCTCGCGCAGGCTCAGGCGCAGCCGCATCAGCCGGGTGAGGTCGCCGGCCAGACCGGCGGCGATCTCGACGTAGTCCTCAGGCGTGGCGGCGACCAGCTCGGGCAGGCCAATGGCGGTCATCAGGCTGGCGCCGACACGAGCGGCGTGGCGCCCACCCGCCAGCGTCACCAGCGGCGCTCCCATCCACAAGCAGTCGCAGGTGGTGATGGTGCCATTGTAGGGGTGCGGGTCGAGTGCGATGTCGATGCGGTTGTAGGCGGCCAGATGACCGGCCGCATCCTTGATGAAGCCGACGAGGTCGAGCCGCGCCGGGTCAATGCCAGCGGCGGCGAAGCGTGCCTGCATCAGGGCGGCGGTGCCGGGGTCGGACAGCGGCCGGTCCTTCAGCAGCAGGCGGGAGTCCGGCACCCGCCGCAGAACCTCGGCCCACAGCGCCACGGTGCCGTCGGTGATCTTCGACAGCTTGTTAAAGGACCCGAAGGTGACGCGCCCGGTGGTGCCCGCTGGCAGCGGCACCACGGGCGGAGCGGAGGCTGGCGGGCGGAAGCACAAGAAGGGGGCGGGCAGCCGGACCAGCGTTTCCACCGCATGGGCGTCGGTCGGGCCGACCGGGTCGCTGACGGGATCGACGATGCGGTAATCGACCGCCGCCATGCCGGTGCCGTTGGGATAGCCCAGCCAGGTCACCTGCACCGGTGCCGGGCGCCGCGCCAGCATCGGCAGCCGGTTCAACCCGGAATGGCCGGCAAGATCGACCAGGATGTCGATGCCGTCGGCGCGGATCTGTGCCGCCAGCGCCTCATCGTCGAGAGGACCCACCGTGCGCCAGCCGTCGGCCTGCGCCTTGAAGCGGGCGGTGCGGGCATCGGCCTCGGCATCCGGCAGGATTGAATAGCAGACGATCTCGAAGCGGCTGCGGTCGGTCGCCTCGAACAGAGGGGTGAGGAAATAGGCGCCGAGATGCTCGCGGAACTCGACCGACAGATAGCCGATGCGCAGCCGTTTGTCCGGATCGGGAGAGGTGGCGTGTGGGGCGGCGGGGGGCTGGCGGCCGAAGCGCTCATCAAAGCGCCGGTGCTCGGCCAGCAGCCGCTCGCCCGGCATGTCCAGGTAGTTGAGGCACAAAAGCCGTTGGCTGGCGATGCGCGGATCGTCCGGCATCAGCGCTTCGGCTTGGCTGAAAGCCGCCGCTGCCGCCGCTGCATCCCCGCGCATCTGCCGGGCCACGCCCAAATTGAACCAGAGGCTGGCCTGCTGCTGCGGGGTGATGCCGATCGCCCGCTCCCAATGCCGCACCGCCTCCTCCAACCGGCCAGAGCCGAAGGCGGCGCTGCCCAGCCCGACCCAAGGCCGGTCGTAGCCCGGCCGCAGCGCCAGGGCGCAGCGCAATGCCGCCGCGGAGTCCGCCGGCCGACCCAATTCGGCCAGCGCGACGCCATAGTTGTTCCACAGGTCGGCGGCCGTGCCGTCCTGTGCCAGCAGCTTGCGGTAGAGGTCGGCGGCCTCTTCTAGCCGGCCGGTGCCAAAAGCCTCCAGGGCGCGGCGCTTGACGTTGTCCAGCAGGGAAGACGCCATGGGGGTGGGAGCTCAGGCCAGCCGGGCTTCGACCTGTTCGCACAGGTAATGATAAAGACAGATGTGGACCTGCTGGATCAGCGGGGTGGAGCGCGACGGCACGTCGAGCAGGATGTCGCTCAAGCCGGCCATCTTGCCGCCGCCCTCGCCGGTCATGGCAATGGTGGTCATGCCGAGCCGCTTGGCCACCTCGAAGGCGGCGATCACGTTGCGCGAGTTGCCGCTGGTGGAGATGCCCAGCAGGACGCCGCCCGGCTCGCCGTAGGCCTCGGTCTGGCGCGAGAAGACGGTGTCGTAGGAGTAATCGTTGCTCCAGGCTGTCAGGACGGCGGCGTTGGAGCTGAGGCAGATCGCCTTCAACCCGCGGCGCTCCTTCAAAAAGCGGCCGACCAGCTCGCCGGTGATGTGCTGGGCGTCCGACGCCGAGCCGCCGTTACCGCAGACCAGCAGCGCTCTATTGGCGCCGAGTGCCGTGGCGACCGCATCCACCGCCGCCTCGACCCGGCCTGGGTCCAGGCTGTCCATGGTGCGCTGCAGGACATCGATGGCGGAAGCGAGGCAGCCGTGCAGCGACGGGGCGGAGGCCTGGGAGACCATGGGCAGAACACCTTCATCCTGGAGCACAAGGGGCATGGAGGGGCCGACGCGGTCTTAAGGCCTCCCAGCGCGCAGTGCATCCTATGGATTGCGGGCGGCTGTCAACTGGAAGCCGCGCAATGACTGCTTTCCTGCACCAGACGGAAGGCCTATTTTCCCTCTCCTGCCTCCCGTCGTGGTGAGGCGTGGATGGCGGGGCTCGGCAATGACGACGCGAACGGTCCGATTGGGACCCCTCAGCGTGAAGATGTACTGCGCGATCGGCATGATCGCCGTGTCCTGGGCGCAGCTGGAGGACATGGTGTCGCTGTGCATCTCCCGCCTGCTCGGCACCGACCACACCGACTTTCTGCCCATTGCCTCCAACATGCAGGTGAAGGCCCGTTTCGACGCACTGAAGGCGATCGCCGGCCTGCGTCTGCCCGCCAATGAGGCAAAGCTTCTGGTCACCCACTGCGACGAGGCGCTGGAATTGGGGCGCGAGCGCAACAAGATCCTGCACGGCTCCTGGATCCAGGGCGAGACCGACGACGTCGCCATCCGCCTGAACTACCGCGCCCATGGCCGCATCTCGGCCGACGCCCCGGTCATCTCCGCCCGGGAGATCGCCGAGATCAGCGACCGCATCACCTTGCTGACCGAGGCGCTTGCCCAGACCTTGCAGCGCCTCGGCCTGTTCGATCCCAAGAATCCGATGCGCAACCCGACCCGCGCGCCCGGAGCCGACACGGCCAAGCCGCCGGAAGCAACGGCGGACTGAGCCGCGGAACCCTCAATCGGCGGCGGCACCAGCTGGAGTTTCTGCTCGTCAGTGGCAAAGTGGAGCCTGAGAGCTCGGTTGCTCAAAGATGTGTGCCACGCCGCCTGGAGGTCGCCACCTATGCCGGTCTCACCAGCATCCTGGACGGTGTCAACATGATCGCGTCGCCCCTCTGGAGGACGGCGGCGCCCAGCATTGCCGCTGCCCAGGGGGGGCGTCGTCCGGTCAGGGCTGGCTGGGCATCGGCCTGAGAACGATGGCGATGCTGGCGAAAGACCCGGCAAGCTTGCGTTGAATTGGTTCCGAAGGGTTGTTTCTTGGGCAAGACCGCCCTTCGGCGGCAGTGCGTTACGGTGCTCGAGCGGGCTTCATGTTCCAATCCCGCATGTCGTTTAGAGCTGTAAGCAACCATTGTTCGGGCGGAGCCGTTTCGGGTATATCTCCCCCTCTTTCGGTGGCCATTGTCGCCGCACAATGGCGGCATCTTAACGGTTCCTGCGTTGCGCCAGCTTTTGCCGTCGGGGGGCGATTCTCTTGTCTACAGAACAGATGTCTCTTGATCGCGCGCGAACCCTCGCTCTTGAACATGTCAGAGACGGGCAGTTGGTTGAAGCAGAATGCGTCAGCACTGCGATATTGGCTAAGTTCCCGAACGATGCCGTTGGAAATTATGTTCATGGAATGGTTGCTGTCCATTGTGGTCATTATGGATATGCTAGCACGTTGTTCCGCAACTCTTTGCGAGCCGACCAGAATTTCAGTGAGGCAAAGCGGGGGCTCGAATATGTGGTGGCTGAAATGAAAAAATCGCAGCCTCAGAAGACTTATGTGATTGGAAATAGCCACACAGGAATTTTTCGGTCTATCAGCGAAGTAAGCGTTTTCTGGCTCGGGCCAGTAACTATGCGGCGCCTGGGGCGGGAAGGAACGGATTTCTTGGATTACAGGGATTTTGGTATCAAAGAAGAATCTAATGTTGTTGCTGTTTTTGGAGAAATCGATGTTCGTGCGCATTTTATGAATTTGTCAGACGGCAGTAAAAATTCAATCGCCGAAACTGCCGATGATATTGTTAGCAAATATCTGATCGCTTTATCTAAGGCGTCAAAGATTGCCGGATTGCGCTGTCAAATTGTTGCCTCCCTCATTCCACCTTTCAGAGAAGGAATAGAGGTAAGAGAAGAAAGCGTTGGAACGGTTGAGCAGCGGGTTGATGCTACGATTGCTGTTAATGATCGCTTAAGATTTGGAGGTAAATTGCTGGATTTTAAGTACATGGATCTATATACGCCATTTGCAGACTCCTCCGGTACTCTTGCCGGGGAATTCACTGATGATGGTTTTCATATAAAAGACAGTTATGCAAGTTTTATTGCGCAAGAACTTTGGAATATCATATAAATCTTACGATCACAAAGCGAGTATGGTCTAGACAGTTTCTTCCATTACATTGCGGTTGGAATGCTCCTTAGTCTGTCGGATTCTATCACAATATGGGAGTTTTTCTAAAGAGATTCATGTCCGTGCCAAGCGCGGCGTGAGCGAGCGGTGGGCGTGCCGTGTGCTGGGAGCGGATTGCTCGACCGTGCGCTACCGCTCCCGGCGCCCGGATGATGCTGTTCTTCGGGAGCGGCTGCGCGAACTGTCGCCCAAGTGGTGCCGTTTCGGACACAGCCGGTGGCACGATGGTCACGCCATGAACCAGAAAAGCTACACCGGCTCTACACCGAGGAGAAGCTCCAGGTGTGCCGGCGCGGTGGACGCAAGCGCGCTTTGGGCGCGCGGGTGCCTGGCCTTGCCGCGGGAGCCGAACCAGCGCTGATCTCTGGACTTTTAGGACCCGGGTCGCGCTTTGGTCTCGGGTCAGCCCGGCAGCGGGAAATCTGCAAAAGCAGGCGCGACGGCCCCCCTACCGCCACGCCTCGAACATCTCCAGCCCCCGGTTGCCGGCGGCCGGGCGCAGCAGCAGGCGGGGGGAGGGGTTCAAGGCGGCGGCGGTGGCGGCGAAGGAGCCGGTGCTGATCGCCAAGATGTCGGCCCTGGTCAAGACGTGGAAATCCTGCAGATATTCCAGCCCCTGCCAGCGCACCGGGAAGTCGGCCGGGGTCATCGGGGTGAAGCGGGCGAATTCCGGCACCACGCTCGGCTCATCGGTGGCAACAAACAGCACCGGGTCTTCCAGCGTCGGCCACAGCCCGTCCAGCCAGTCCAGATAGAGCGACAACGGCGTGTAATCCTGGTTCCACCAGTCGGTTTGGCGGATGTGCACGGCGACCAGCGTGCGACCGCGGCGGCGCAGCGCCTCCACCGGCGGGGCCAGGAAGCGCTCCCAGCAGGGGCGGGGCGTCAGCCAGGACAGGATGTCGGCGCGTCTGGCCGTCAGCATCGGGTTGACCGGCGCGCCGCCCAGGAACAGGTCGCGGTTGCGAAACGGATCGGCCACCCGCGCGTCGAAGCCGCGGGCGAAATCCTTGCGCTGCTGCAGCCAGCCCTGGAACTCCGGCAGCACTGAGGGGGCCAGCTTGGGATCGTCGATGGAAAAGAAAGCCTGGCCGATCCAGTCGGGAGTCAGAAACTCCATCCCGTAAGCCTCGGCATAGAGCCGGGCGGCGACATACTCGTTCACCGTCTGGGCAAAGCGCCCGTAGTTGCCAAGCGACGCCATGCTGAGCCAGGGACGGTCCCGCCGGGCTTCGCGCCGCCCGGCCCAGCCCTCTCCCGGCGGCAGGGAGCGTTCCAGGCACAGCAGCGCGTGGCTGATGTAGGAGGGCGAGTAATTGCCTTTGAGGGCCACCGAGCGTCTCAGAAGCTCGAAGGCTCCGTCGCCATCGCCTTTGGCCCGGCGCACCTCCGCCAATCCTGCCATCGCCTCTGCATAGGTCGCCTTCGCCTCCAGCGCGCAGGCAAAGGCCAACTCCGCTTGGTCGAGCCGCCCGGCCGCCAACAGCGCCGTGCCCAGATGGTGCAGGGATTCGGCATTGGGCGCGCGGCGGACGGCCTCGCCGAGGATGCTCACCGCCCGGGCCGGATCCCGGCCCTTGAGCGTGACGATGCCGCGGATCAGCAAAGCCTGCGCGTTGCCCGGCTCGGCGTCCAGAATGCGCGCACAGATATGCTCGGCGATGTCGAGCCAGCCTGAGTTGCAATAGTCGAGCGCCTGCCGCACCGCCGCGGCAACGGCCACCCGCTGGCCGGGCAGGGTTTCGATCTCGATGGACATGCCTAATCCGCCAAAGGGAAAGAGGGGCGGCCAGGGGGATACCAGCTGCCGGTTGCTGGGTCCGTGACTTGCACCAGCAACCCAGCGAAGGTCAAGCATCAAGCTCTCAGGTTGCAAGTTGCCGCTGGCTGGCCGATCTTCCGCATCCTTTTGGCATTCCAACAGCAGCATTCCTGTGATGTCTTCACTCATAATGGCGGCCGGCACGCTTCTCGGCCGGGCGGTCGATCTGCACCAGAAGGGTGCGCTTGACCAGGCTCTGTCGCTTTACCGCCGGGTGCTCGCTGTCGATCCGGCCCAGCCGGATGCCTTGCACCTGCTGGGGATGGTGCGGCGGCGCCAGGGGGCGCTTGCGGAGGGGGTGGCGATGATGGCGCGGGCCCTGGTCTGTGACCCCAGCTTGTCGGCGGCCCATTTCAACCTCAGCGCCGCCCTGCAGGAGCAAGGCCGGCTTGATCAAGCCGCCCGTCATTTGCGCCGGCAGCTGGTGTGTGACCCTGAACGTGGCCAGGGCTTGGGCCGGCTTGGTGTCGACCGGCTGGCCCGCGGTCACCTCGAAGAGGCGCAGAGCCTGCTGCGCCGGGCCCTGCAGATCACGCCTGACGACACGCGCCTGCGCTTGGCGGCGGAGCGCTGTGCCATCGCCCAGGCGATCAGGGCCGATGCCGATGACCCGTCGCTCCCGCCCGGCTTGGTGGTGCGCGGCGTCTTTCGCGACAGCAGCGGCTATGCCTACAAGGTGCGCCAGTTCGTGCGCCATTTGGTCGAGGCTGGCGTCCGGGTCCGGCTGGTCGATCTGAACTATGGGCCGAACGATGATCTGTCCGATGACCAGCTCGACCCGCTGTTCCGCTCCCTTGACCGTCCGGTCCGGGCTAAGGCGGTGCTCTCTTTCACCACGCCGCCGATGGTGGAGCGCATTCCAGGGCTGAAGACCATCAATTACAGCGTTTTCGAAGGGGTGCGCATTCCACCGCTTTGGGCGGCGCACAGCCATCGTCACGATCATGTGGTGGTGGCGACCGCCTCCTCGCGCGATGCTTGGCTGCAGGCGGGTCATCCCCCTGAGCGCATCCATCTCTGCCCGGAAGGGGTTGCGGCGGTTCCAGCCACCTCCGTTGTCCCGAGCGAGATCGTCGATGCTGCCGGCCGCCGGCTGTCGGATTATCCGATTCGGCTGCTGAATGTGTCCGACCTCAATGGGCGCAAAAATCTGACCGGATTGCTGCGGGTGTGGATGCGGGCGACGCGGCCGGACGATCCAGCCGCCCTGCTGCTGAAAATCGGCAAGGGAAGCGGCATTGCCAGGGACTTCCGCGCGCTGCTGGCCGAGGTGATGCGCGACACCGGGCTGAGGCTTGATGGTGCAGCACCCGTTTTCCTGGTGGAGGGCAAGCTGTCCGACGCGGCCATGCTGCGCCTTTATGCCGCGGCAACCCATTACTGGAGCATGTCGCACGGGGAGGGCTGGGATTTGGCGGCGGCCCAGGCCGGCGCCATGGGCTGCACCGTGCTGGCGCCGCGGCACAGCGCGTACTGCGCATACTTGAGCGATGACACCGCCCACCTCATCCCCAGCACCATCGCCCCGGCTTTTGGCGACTATGCCGGCATGGACTGGTGGACCCCCGATGAGGACGCTGCCGCGGCGCTGCTGCGCGCGGTGATCGTCGACCCGCTCGGCACCCGCCGCTCGGCGCAACAGCATCTGCTGGATCACGTCAGCTGGAGCAAGGCGACCGAGCGGCTGATGGTGCTGCTGGCGGAGCATGGCGCCCTTTGAGGCGAGCTCCACCCTGCTGCCAACGGGGCGCCAGCAGGGCTGTGGGCAAAGGGCCGCGGTCTGTCGGCGGGCGCGGGAGCTGCGGCACATGGCCGCAACCACTCTTGCGCCTTGAGGGGGGCTGTTGAGCGTTCGGGGTCCGTCCGGTGGACTAGCCGGTCCGGACTTGGTGCGCGTGCAAAGCGGGTTTTGCCCGCTTCTTTTCTGCCATGCCCTCTTGCTGGCAGCAGGAAAGGCTGGCGTCGGCCGGATTGCCGGTGCCAATAAAGGCACCCCTCTGCCTGGAGAGCCGTGTCCGCATGCCATCCTCGCTGCCCAGCCCGCGCACGCTGTTTTGTTGTCTGGCCCCGCCTGACTATTACCGCCGGCCGATGTTTTCGGAGCGTGAGGTGTTCTGCGGTCCCGACTGCCCGACGGTGGAGACCGGCGACGGATTTTCCTCGCTCGCCACGCCGGCCGGCGAGTTCGACCTTGCGGCCGTCGTCGCCCGCCTGCCGGCGCACCAGCGCCCCGAGCTGATCGTCGTCAAGGCCGACGCCACCCGGCGCAATCTGCCGCGCGGGCTCGACCGGTTGCCGGGCACCAAAGTGCTGCTGGTCGGCGACACCCATCATTTTTCCAGCCCGTTGCGCACGCTGTTGGCGTATGGCGCGATGGAGCGGTTCGATGCGGTGGTGATCGACCACACCCGCCAGCATGCTCACCATTTCCTGGAGGCGGGGTTCGAGCGGGTCTATTGGATCCCGGCCGTCGATTACGCGCTGCGCCAGCGGGCCATTCCGGCGCTTTCGAGCCATCCTCTCACCTTTGTCGGCCAAGTCGGCGCCTTCCATCCCTGGCGGCGCCAGGTGCTGGGCCGTCTGACGGCGGCCGGCTTGCCCTTGCGGGCGATGCGGGCCTCGCCCGACCAGGCGGCCGACCTCTACGCCGCCTCGCAGGTCACGCTGAATGTCTCGCTCAATGGCGATCTTAACCTGCGCGTCTTCGAAGCGCTGGGCGCCGGCGGCTTCTTGCTGACCGACGCGCTGTCGGAAGAGGCCGGGCTGGAGCGCTGCTTCACCCCCGGCCGCCATCTCGTCACATACCGCTCACCCGATGAGCTGGTGGAATTGGCGCGCCATTACCTCAGCCACCCGGAAGAGGCGATGGCGATCCGCCGCGCCGGACAGGCGCATCTGCTGGAGGCCCACAGCCCACAGGTCAAATCGGCCCAGTTCCTCGCCGCTGTGTTCGACGACCGGGTCGAGCCGGCGTTGGAGGTGCGCTCCGAGCGGCGTGGGCTGGCGGCACTGCCAGCTCATGGCACCGGCTTTCGCCGCCGTCTAGAGGCCTATGAGGCGCTGCAGCGGCTGCATGTGACAGCGGAGCGGCTGACCATCCATGCCGGCGACGCCTCAGGCGCATTCGCGGCAGACCTGCGCCATCTGGTCCGCGACCTGCCACGCGCCCGCTTCGCCGGCGCCACCCGCCTTGAGGCGGTGGCCCTCGATGATGCGGCTGAGGCCGCCGTCCTGCCGCTGGCCGGTGCTGCCGACGCGGTGCGGACGGAGGCGGTGGCGGTGCTGGCTTGGCCGGATGTGGCGCAGACCGACCACAGAATGGCCTGGCTGCCCGGGGCCTTCGTACTCTGCCCCACGGTGTCCAGCCATGACCATGCGGTGGCGTCCGCCCACTTGGCTGGCTGGGGATTCGCGCCGGACGAGCTTGGCGGCTGTTTGTTCCGCTGTGCCGACCCGCTGCGCTATGTCGCCCGTTCCTTGGCCGATCCGCAGGTGCCGGCAACGCTCAAGCGCGCCCGTGTGGCAGCGCTCGAGCCGCACACCGCCACCGCCGACCAGGCGATGGCGGCGGTCCGGCTGACTGGAACGCTCGGCGACACCGGGTTGGCGGAACTCTTCCTCCGGCGTTGCGTGGCCCTCGACCGCCAACAGCCGGCGGCCCTCGCCGGGCTTGCCCGCTTGTGCGCAGCAAGCGGCCGGGCCGCCGAAGCGGTCATCTATGCCGGGGAAGCCCGGCGGGCCGCCGCGGCCGATGGTGCCGCAGACCCGGTGCCGGAGCTTGATGTCGAGGCCCTTGCCGGCCAAGCCGGCACTCCGTCGGCGCTGGAGCGCTACCGCAGCCTCTTCCGGCAGGCAACGGTTCCCTCGACCGGGCGGCCGCGGCGCATCCTGGTGGTCACCAACCTGTTTCCGCCGCAGGAATTCGGCGGCTACGGGCGCAAGCTGTGGGAATTCTCGGCAGAGCTGATCCGCCGTGGTCATGCGGTGAGGGTGCTGACCGCTGATGTGCCCGAGCTTGCGCGGCCGGGCATGGCCGGGACCGAGGACATCGAGCCCCATGTCGAGCGCCGGCTCACCCTCTATGGCACCTGGAAGGACGGGCGCGCCTTCACCCATGACGATCCGGCCCACTGCGCCGCGCTGATCCACGCCAACATCCGCCGCGTGCTGGAGACCGCCCGCGCGTTCCGCGCCGACGCTTGTCTGGTCGGCAACCTCGATCTGCTGGGGAGCGAGTTTCTCGACCCGCTGACCCGGCAGATGGGCGTGCCGGTGCTGCATTGCCTGGGCAACCAGCATCCCGGCTACGCGCCGGAGGCGGCCCCCCGCTCCCCTCTCTACCGTGCCGGGCCGGCCAGCGGCTGGGTGGCCGAGCGGTTGGCCGCCGGCGGCTACGGCCTGCCCGCCACCCTCATTCATCCCGGCGCCCGCGTCGATTACTTCCACCGCGCGGTGATGCCTGCGACCGACCGGCTGCGCATTGCGTTCGCCAGCCTGTTCGTGACCTACAAGGGTCCGCAGACACTGGTCAACGCGCTCGGGATCCTGCACCACCAAGGCATTGATTTCGAGTGCACCTTTGCCGGCGAGGCGCCGGACGCCGAGCTGGCCGGCCGCTGCCGCGATTATGTCCAGCGCCAGGGCATGGCCGGCAAGGTGCGCTTCACCGGCTTCCTCGACCGCCGCGGCCTGTCCGACCTGTTCGCCCGCTGCAACGTGCTGGTCTTCCCCAGCATCTTCCAGGAGCCTTTCGGCATCTCGCAGGTGGAGGCGATGGCCGCCGGCCTGACCGTGATCGGCAGCGGCACCGGCGGCAGCGGCGAGGTGCTGCGCGACGGCGTCGACGGCCTGCTCTTCCCTGCGGACAACCATGAGGCGCTGGCTGAGCGCCTGCGCCGTTTGGTCGCGGACAGCACCGCTTGGTCACGCATGGCGCTGTCGGGACGCGACCGGGCGCGTGACTTCACCGTTGCCCGCTCTGTCGACCGCATCGAAGCGGTGTTCGAGGAACTGATCGCATTGAAGAGTGGAGGAGTCGCGTGACCCATCACATTCTGTTCCAGCCCTGGGGAGGGTTGGGCGACAATCTGCAATTCTCCACCCTGCCTGAGCGCTTTGCCGAGCGCGGAGAGCGGTTTTTGATCAGTGAACGCAACGCGGTGCGCAACCCGGAAATCCATGAGCTGGTCTGGGGCTGCAATCCGTTCGTCGCCGGCCGCTCGGCGGAGGAGCCCACTGCGGGATTGCCGAAGCTTGAGCGGCTGAACAGCATTTCTTGGCACCACAGCTTCATCGAGCGGATTGAAATGGCGCATGGGCTGGAGCCGCGCCACAGCCATCCGCGCATCCACTACCAGCCGCAGCGCGACCCATCGCTGGCCGACGCGGTGTTGATCGATGTCGGGTCAACCACCACCACCTACGCTCCCGCGGTGGTGCACGACTATGTGTCCCGCATGCTTCAGCGCTATGGCCGCCGGCTGGAGGATGTGCGGCAGGTCACCTTCTCCGGCTCAGTGCGCCAGCACGACGGCGCCCGCTACACGGTCGCCCCCCTCACCATCCCGTCGATCTTTCGCTACTGCGATGCGCTCGCGTCTTGCAAGGCCTTCATCACCGTGTGGTCGGGCGCTCATGCGCTGGCCGCCGCCATTCGTGGTGGTGAAGGAAAGGCTGGCGCAGGACCGGACATCCATTGCCTGATCACCGCCAATGGCTTCAACAGCCGCATCCATCAGTTCCCCGGCGTTGACTACCATATTGGCGGCTGAGGACAGCGTACGCTGATCAACAGGACAAAGAGGTGCCAAACTTGTCCACTGGTGTTACCGCTCATGGGTTGGTAAGACAGGCGCCATGAGCGACCTTGCCCGTCACATCGACACCCTGTCGCGCGCCAACGTGCTGTGCCTTGGCGACGTGATGCTCGACCGTTTCGTTTATGGTTCGGTGGACCGGGTGTCTCCGGAGGCGCCAATCCCCGTTCTGCGCGTGGACCGCGAGGTGCCCAAGCTGGGCGGCGCCGGCAATGTCGCCGCCAATCTGGTGGCGCTGGAGGCGGATTGCCGCTTCGTCTCGGTGGTCGGGCGCGACGGCATCGGCAGCGATCTGCTGGCCCTGCTGCGGCGCGAGGGCGTCAGCGACGGCGCCATCGTGGTGGAGGACGGGCGCCAGACCACGGTCAAGACCCGCTTCATCGCCGGCCAGCAGCAGCTTCTGCGCACCGACATCGAGACGGTGGTGCCGATCACCGTCGCCGACCGCGTGCTGGAGCGCGTGCGTGACCTGCTGCCCGAGGTGGGCGGCGTCATCCTGTCCGATTACGGCAAGGGCGTGCTGACCGACGAGCTGGTGGTGGCGGTGATCGCCGCCGCGCGGGACGCCGGGCGCACTGTGGTGGTGGACCCGAAGGGGCGCGACTACCGCCGCTATCGCGGCGCCGACATCGTCACGCCCAACCGCAAGGAGCTGATGGAGGCCACCGGCCTGCCGGCCCGCACGGACGAGGAGGTGATCCTC
>PJUA01000110.1_pt1 | contig 84488 bp, 78 predicted proteins | sample 1512151 | NCBI WGS metagenome assembly PJUA01 (sample SAMN08177678, study PRJNA422409) | Soil metagenome, whole genome shotgun sequencing project. | isolation source: Soil enriched on filter paper: beechwood xylan treatment | place: USA: Madison | collected 2015-01-15 | reverse complement strand
CCATCCCGAACACGACCGTTAAGCCCTCCAGCGCCGATGGTACTTGGACCGCAGGGTCCTGGGAGAGTAGGACGTCGCCAAGCACAAATAGCCTGTCGCAGATTACTGCGGCAGGTTTTTTGTTGTTTGTGCGGATACGTCCCCCTCTCCCTTGGTGGGAGAGTGTCTGAGCCTCTGGTCGAAGAAACTCGATGAAGTTGGCCCGGCCCTAGAGGTGGGTTCAGACGCCGACCGGGATGCGTATGCTGCGAAGCCAAATGCATCTCCGGTGCGGAATGGCCATCGCCAAGCACAAATAGCCTGTCGCAGATTACTGCGGCAGGTTTTTTGTGCTTGAAGGGGCTTCGGATTATCTCGATCCGAAGCCCCTTGCGACGTTTCTCTCCCTTGGTGGGAGAGTGTCTGAACCTATTGTATCGGAGTAAGTCGATGAAGTTGGCCCGGCCTTAGAGGTAGGTTCAGACGCCGACCGGGGTGGGTATGCTGCGAAGCGAAGTCAGTTCCTCTGCGGAATGGCCATCGTCAAGCACAAACAGCCTGTAAAACAATAGCCTACCGTCTCCTATTGCGGTAGGTTTTTGTTGTTTGTGTAAGTACGTTTCCCTCTCTTTTGACAAGAAAGGTCTACACCTCTAATTATTACTTAGAGCAGAAGTGAAACTAGCTAGCTACTTTAGGATGAGGTTGGAAGTTGTCTTACGGAGAAAAAGGTTTGTTTTGATGAACGGCAGAGCCGTATGACGGAAGGCGCTGCAGCATACCAGCGTTCCAGGGTAACGCTTTGTTGGATGCGAATAGTTTAGTGTCGGATGTAACGGACATCGGTGAGTGTTAGAGGGCCAAATTTGAGGGTTTTGAATTTTTGGCGGTCAGTTGTGGCCGTTAGCCCGTAAATATCTTGTTATTTACGCTTATTTTTACGTCTTACGGACAGGGATGTCCTTTACAAACTGATTAGTGTGCTTATTGATGCGCTAACGGACAAGGATGTCCGGATACCTCGGGATTACTGAAATTACCGCAAATAGTTTGACTCTGAACACTCTCTGTGCCGGATTTAGTTCGATTTTTTGTAAGGCAGGCCCTATAATAGCAGTCTGCAAGCTACTGCAGGATACCGGATGCTTCTACAAGCTACTGCAAGCACATAACTGCTATCGCGGTTTACCTGTGGTGTATAAAAACTACTAGCGGTGGTAATAAGAAGCTTCGCGCATTTGCAAGCGCAATACGCCGTCTTTTCGTTGCTTGCGGAAGGCGACTGAAATCATTAATCTTGGTACAATGACCCAGAAGTGCCAGCAAACCAGGCTTATAAAAAGCGATGAATTGATCCAGGGATAAAGTGCGGAAATTACGCAAATCCCAAGCCAGAATAAATGCCGGTGAACACGTCTGAAAATGAGCAGGGTAATGTCATTGATGGGCTTGAATCCAATCCAAGGAGGGCTGATACGCCAAGACCATTGACGGTCGGTTGCTTCGGTTACGGAAATAAAGGTTAATAGAATGATAATAAGGTGAAGTAATTGAATAGCTGCAAAGCCAAATAACCAGGAAAATATGCCACCCATATCATATACAAGATATTGAGCTCCCAGAAAAATAAGCGCAATAATGGAATGGCTAATTACCAGCTCAGGCTTTATTAGGACACGCTTAATCAACTGATATTGATAAATCGTGGCATTTTTTTGATCGGATAAGGATTGCTTCATGAAAGTGTCCCCCTGCTTGTTTGTTCCAATATGTATATCGGCAAAAAGAGAAAATTGATGAAATGATTTTGAATGACGATATTTTCGGGGCTAACGGATACACCTTTTGCCTATATGGCGCATACCATATATAAATATTTGAAATTGATTATGAAACAAGTATATTTCGCTAGAATAAATGTCATAATAGTAGGTATAGGAATACGGCAGCAGAAGGCGGGTGATGATGATGGAAGATCATCATGTTTACCGATGCAGCATTTGCGGAGAACATAAGGCGGAGGGCGAAGGTATTCGAATCGTACTTGGTTTTATCTGCAACGGCTGTGAAACAGAAATGGTTCATACTGATGTGAAGGATGCCAAATATCCATTTTTTATTCATCAGATGAAGCAGCTTTTTATGGAAAAGAATGCTTGAGCGGCCTTGGAGCAAAGGCTGCTCTTTTTTCGTTTACGGGGAAGAATGCGATTCGATACAATGGAGATATTCATCTATTTAATCCTATCCATCAAGCATAAGCTGAAAGGAACTGTACAGTTATGGAAAACAAGATAAAAATACAAGCTCCGCTATATGAAGCATTGGTTCGTCATAGAAGCGGCGGGCCTTCGAGCTTTCATGTGCCTGGTCATCACGGGGGCGAGTCATTTCAATATGGCGTAGAGGAATGGCTGAATTCTGTGGAAGGGCTTAAGGAAACATTTTTGCCTCTGATGGAATTGGATTTGACTGAGCTAGCCTCTACGGATGATCTTCATCATCCCGAGGCTTGCATTGCGGAGTCACAACAGCTTGCTGCAGCTACTTTTGGTTCAGATGAGACTTTTTTTCTGGTCGGAGGAAGCACCGCAGGAAACATTGGCGTGCTGCTCGCTGTATGCGAACCGGGCGATGTTGTTATAGTGCAGAGGAATGTACATAAATCCGTTATTCATGGTCTAAAGCTGGCCGGAGCAAAGGCAGTGTTCCTTGCGCCAGAGTATGATGGGACAGGCTCACTTGCCACCGTTCCATCGGCTGAATTGGTTTCAGCCGCAATTGGGCAATATCCTGATGCCAAGGCGGTATTTTTGAGCAATCCCAATTATTACGGGATGGGAGTTGATCTTGCCGCTTATGCCGCCATATGTCACAACCAGGGCATACCGTTGCTGGTGGATGAAGCACACGGTGCTCATTATGGGCTCCATCCTGATCTCCCTAGCTCTGCTATTTCAGCAGGTGCTGATGCGATCGTTCAGTCCGCTCACAAAACACTGCCGGCTTTAACGATGGGCGCGATGTTGCATGTACAGGGAAATCGCTTGAACCGCGGGAAAATAAAGCACTATTTGTCCATGATCCAAAGCTCCAGTCCTTCATTTCCTATAATGGCCACCTTGGATATTTCCCGGGCTATGATCGATGCAGCAGGGCCGGCTTTGTTCCAAAGCGCACTGGATGGGGCGCGAGCCTTTAAACGCTGGCTCCGGGAGCAAGAGGGAATGATCCAAGCATATGAGTCTGCCGTGAGCGATCTGCAATATGATCCTTTGAGAGTTTTGCTTTACGATACGTCTGGCAGATTGTCCGGATTTGAGCTGCAGCGCGAATTGGAGCAAAGACAATGCTGGGCGGAAATGTCTAACTCAACCTATACGCTGCTTATTTTTGGCATTGGCGCCAATGAAGAGACTCTCCGTTGTTTGAAAGAGGCTATAACAGATATCCATTCACGTTATAAGCCGGATCAAAAAATCGGGGCGCCCACTTCGGATTTAGCTTTGATGGAAGGTCATACTACTGGAGCTGGTTTAGGTATAAGCAACCCGGTGCAATTTTCGCGGCAAATGATTGACGCCGAGGGGTCTCATGCAACCCGAATTGCGTTGAAGGAGGCGGCTGGCCGCATATCTGCAGAAATGGTTGTTCCCTACCCGCCGGGCATCCCGTTGCTGTATCAGGGAGAAGTGATTTCCGAAGCGGTTATTGGAGAAATAATGAAGCTGGCAGCGGCTGGGACAAAATTCCAAGGGGCAGTTGATGATACGATGAGAACGATATCTATTTTAATAGAAGAAAAAAGTTGAAATATACCTTAAAAGCAGCGTTATCCTGTCAAACTGTCATTGTCGTGACGGTAGGCCTTTGCTACAATAAGAACAAGCATAATCCTAAGACTTGGCGATAAAAACGACTTTTGACCTTCGGTCGTACAGCTTCAACAGTATTAAATTGTGGTTTTATCAACAGTCTCTATAAGTTAGGAGATCCGAGGATTGAACAGAGGATGGTTTATTACAATAGAAGGCGGCGAAGGCGCGGGCAAAACCTCACTTTTTGAAAAGCTGGCGCATAAGCTGCAGGAAGCGGGCAGGAGCGTAATGCTTACGCGAGAGCCTGGCGGGATTCCCATCGCGGAGAAAATCCGTTCCGTTATACTCGACCGCGAGCATGTGGAAATGGATGCGCGAACCGAAGCTTTGCTGTATGCGGCATCGCGAAGACAGCATCTGGTAGAGAAGGTGATTCCGGCCTTGCAGCGGGGAGAGGTCGTGTTGTGCGATCGCTTCGTCGACAGCTCGCTGGCTTACCAGGGACATGCACGCGGTATCGGAATGGATGAAATCTGGAGCATTAATCATTTTGCAATAAATAATGTTATGCCGGATTTAACGATTTATATGGATATTTCCCCTGAGGTTGGACTTAGAAGAATTCAGGAATCGGCAGAGCGGGAAATTAATCGTCTTGATCTGGAGAAAATGGCTTTTCACGAACGTGTTCGCGAAGGATATAGAATTCTGCTGGAGCGTTATCCGGAGCGGATCGTAGAAGTGAATGCCGAGCGGAGCAAGGAAGAGGTGTATCACGAGGTTTTGCGCCTTCTCGAAGCCCGGTTGGAAGGAATTACGGATTCAACGTCAAAATCTTTTACAATAAACAATTTCAAGACACGGCCTGAGTAGTCGACACCAGTCAATAACAGGTAATAGCCATACCAAACCATAGGAGGAAACGACCATGAAATTAGTAATTGCGGTGATCCAGGACAAGGACAGCAATCGTTTGTCAAACGCGCTTGTGCGCGAAGGCTTCCGGGCTACAAAACTTGCAAGTACAGGCGGTTTCCTGAGGGCAGGCAATACAACGTTTTTGATCGGGATCGAGGATGAGCGCGTGCATGAGGTGCTTCAAGTGATCGGTGCAAACTGCAAGGTGAGGGATCAACTGGTTACACCTGTTTCGCCAATGGGCGGTTCGACAGACTCCTACATCCCGTTCCCTGTTGAGGTTCAGATAGGCGGCGCTGCCGTATTCGTGGTTCCTGTTGAGCGCTTTGAACATTTCTGATTGGGCGTGAGCAAAGATGAGAGTAGATCAAGGCCCGAGACTATTGGGGCAAAATAGGACATCAACCGATCAGGCGGCAAAGCCGATCCAGCCGGTCAGCTTTGCCGATGTGATGGTGCATCAGGACGCCCAGCGGACCCAGGCGGAGCTGCAGCAGAAGCTGATGGATATACAGAAGCAAGGAGAGAAGCTCTCCAAGCTGATGACGGTCCGGGAATTGAAGCTATATCGCCAGATGGTGAAAAAGTTTCTGGAGGATACCATGAGGCGCGGCGTAGGCCTTAAGGAAGTTAGGGGCTTCGACCGTCGCGGCCGCGTCAAACGTTATAAGCTGCTTGATGAAATCGACGATCAGCTTTTGGCAATGGCCGATGAGCTTCTGGATAGCGAGCAAGGGCGAATTGATCTTCTTCATAAAATCGGAGAAATACGCGGCATTCTCATTAATTTGCTGTTTTGACGCGCAAGACGGAGAAGAAAGGTAAGGATCATGGTTATGGGCTTGGAGCAACTGGCACAATCCGGCGGCCAATGGAAAGCGCTTCGCATATTGGAGCATGCGCTACGGAATGACAAAATATCTCATGCCTATTTGTTTAATGGACCGGCGGGAAGCGGGAGAATGGCGATTGCAGAAGCTTTTGCAGAATCGCTGTTTTGTATGGCTGGAGGCTGGGAGGCATGCGGAGAATGCCTGGAATGCCGCAAGTTTCAACATGGCAACCAAACTAATCTGATTAAGATCGTTCCGGACGGGCAAAGCATCAAGATCGACCAGATACGGGAGCTCCAGCGCAAGCTATCCTACAGAAGCGCACAATCGGAGCGGGCTGTGTATATTATGGAAAGCGCGGAAAAGATGACCTTGCAGGCAGCCAATAGCCTGCTGAAATTTCTGGAAGAACCCGTTGCCCAAATTGTCGGTATTCTGATTACAGAAAACGGACAAGCTGTATTGCCTACCATTCGCTCTAGAACGCAGTGGGTGCCGTTTCTGCCGCTTCCTCCCGAAAAAATTCTGGAGCAGCTTGTGCAGGAAGGAGCGCCTCCCCTGCTGGCCAGAGCGGCGGTCCACTTATCCTCGGGAATAACCGGGGCAAGAGAAATCATTGGACAGAATGAGTTTGCAGAAATCCGAAGCCTAGTGATACAATTAGGCAAGGAGAGCATAACCCGATTCACCGCGGCGATGGTCACCATCCAGCAGCAGCTATCCAAAAAAGACATGGGGCAACATGTCAGTCTGCTGCTTTCGCTTTTAATGCTTTGGTTTAAGGATTTGACACAGTTCCAAGCCGGAAGGCGGGACAAGATTGTTTTTATAGATCAGTTGGAATGGATAAGCAGTCATGCATACAATCGCTCGTTCGGGGGCTGGGTCTCCTGTATGGAGCATGTGCTGGAAGCTGGCAAGCGCATACGGAGCAATGTAGCGCCCCAGCTGGCGATTGAGCAATTAATGGTAAATCTACAGGAGGGCTAATCCTTGTATAATGTCATCGGTGTCCGCTTCAAGAAAGCGGGCAAGATCTATTACTTTGATCCGGTCGAACATCCCGTGGACAAAGAGCAGCATGTTATTGTTGAGACTGCCCGCGGAATCGAATACGGTAAAGTGGTGGTGGGACAGAAGCAAGTCGGTGAATCGGATGTTGTTCTCCCTCTCAAGAAAGTGATACGCATTGCCAGCGATAGCGATGCCCAGGTAGTAGAAGAGAATCGTTCAGCTGCCAAGGGGGCATTTACGACTTGTCTGGAGAAGATTAAAACTCATCAGCTGAGGATGAAGCTGGTTGACGTCGAATTTACGTTTGACCGCAACAAAATCATCTTTTATTTTACGGCGGAGGGCCGGGTTGACTTTCGCGAGCTGGTAAAAGATTTGGCCAGCGTGTTCCGGACCCGAATCGAGCTTCGTCAGATCGGCGTGAGGGATGAAGCGAAGATGCTTGGCGGCATCGGGCCTTGCGGCCGGGTGCTCTGCTGTTCTTCCTGGTTAGGCGACTTTGAGCCTGTATCCATCAAGATGGCGAAGGACCAGAACCTATCGCTGAATCCGACCAAAATATCGGGTTTATGCGGACGTCTGATGTGCTGCTTGAAATATGAGCATGACAATTATGAAAGTGTACGCGAGGAACTTCCGGCCATTGGTAAAATTGTCATTACCTCATATGGTGAAGGAAAAGTGACGGGCATTAATGCCTCTTCAAAATCGGTTTATGTACAATTGTTCGATGTGCCGGGCAAACCAAAAGAACTGCCGCTGGATGATGTTGTAATCAAGTAGCGGCGGCAGGGCTGAAGCTCTGGGGTGGGGACTTGGAGAAGAGAGATATTTTTGTTCAGATGGATGAGTTGGATAATCGGGTTGGATCATTTCATGCCGAGTTTAGCGCGCTCAAGCAGAAGGTGAAAGAGCTGTTGGAGGAAAATAAACGGCTCAGCATTGAGAACCATCAGCTACGACAAGTATTCAAACGTGAAACGGCAGCCGAACGTGAAATTCAGTTGGCCGCTAATCATCACATGGATACGGAGAAGGCTGTTGCTGATGAACCGCCAGCTCATGATGATGAATCTGTAGCCCTTGGTGAAGGACATGATAACCTGACCCGGTTGTATCATGAAGGCTTCCATATTTGCAATGTGTACTACGGGCATCTTCGAACAGAAGGGGATTGTCTGTTTTGTCTGTCTTTCTTAAATAAGTAAGACGATTTACACCAACCTCTAAACGCGGCCACTCATCCGAGAGGCCGAGGATAGAGGTTTTTTCATTACCGCTTTTTAGTAGTGATAAGAAGGCTTTTTGAACAACCTCTAAAAGGAGAGATTTAACAATGTCGCAGGAATCGCAGCCAATCCTTGCACCGGGAGAACGAATCGACGATTTGTTGATGGATACCGGCTTTCGCATTATTCAAAGCAGAGAGGTGTTCAGTTTTTCACTGGATGCGGTATTGCTTTCCCGTTTCGCAAGCGTGCCCAGACAAGGCCGTATTGCCGATTTATGTACAGGCAATGGAGTGATTCCCATTCTGCTTACAGCAAAAACAAACGCCCGGATTGATGCGGTGGAAATCCAGCCTCGTCTAGCGGATATGGCCAGGCGGAGCGTGGAGTTGAACGGCCTTCAGGGACAAATTCATGTGGTGGAGCAGGATTTGCGCCAATATCCCGCTATTGCCGGAAATGGAGCGTATGACGCGATTACCGTTAATCCTCCTTATATGCCCGTCACTAGCGGGGATAAAAATGAAAACCAGCATTATGCCATCGCCAGGCATGAAATACATTGCAGTCTGGAAGAGCTAGTTCAAGCATGCAGCCGATTGCTTCGGCCGGGGGGCAAGTTGTTTATGGTGCACCGCCCCTCCCGAATGCTGGACATCGTGGAAACGATGCGAAAGTGGAGACTGGAGCCGAAGCGAATTCAGTTTGTTCACCCCAATGCCCGTTCGGAGGCCAATATGATCTTAATTGAAGCAAGTCGCGACGGAAAGCCGGATATCAGGCTTCTGCCCCCGATTATGGTGTATAACGATGAAGGAGTGCAGATTGTATGAACGTACAAAAAAGCTATGCTGGTACGACGGGAGGAAGCCATGAGGGCGAAGCAGGCAAGCTGTACCTTGTGGCAACGCCCATCGGAAATTTGGAGGATATGACCTTTCGGGCTATCCGTATGTTGAAGGAAGCGGATCTGATCGCGGCAGAGGATACCCGGCAAACCCGAAAGCTGTTAACGCATTTTGATATCCATACCCGGCTGGTCAGTTATCACGAGCATAATAAGTCGGCGAGCGGACCTGAACTGATACGCTTATTAATAGAAGGAAAAAATATTGCGCTGGTCAGCGATGCCGGTTTGCCGGCGATTTCCGATCCCGGCGCCGATCTCGTTTCCGATGCGGTTGCGGAGGGAATCGCAGTCATTGCTGTTCCGGGAGCCAATGCTGCCTTATCTGCGCTCATCATGTCCGGTTTGCCAACGGACCAATTCCTGTTTGCGGGTTTTTTGCCCCGAGAAAAAAAGTCGGCTCAGAGGATGCTGGAGCAGCTTGGAAGACAGCGGGCAACTATTTTGCTGTATGAGTCTCCACATCGTATTGCCAAGACTCTGGCCTATATGCTGGATACTGTAGGGAATCGGCGAATTGCTGTGGCGCGCGAAATAACCAAGCGGCATGAGGAAGTGCTCCGCGGCACGATATCGGAAGCGATGGAATGGTTTGGGGAGCATGAGCCTAAGGGCGAATTTTGCATCGTAATGGAGGGCGCTGGAGAAGAAGAGGCGAATCAGGATGCGGGAGAAAGCGTTTGGTGGGAAACACTTGATCTGGATTCGCATGTTGCTCATTATGAAAACACGATGAGCCGCAAGGAAGCCATCAAGCAGACGGCTATGGATCGCGGACTGTCGAAGCGGGATGTTTATAATGAAGTAAACCGCTAAAAAAAGGACCTTCCTGGCCGGGTTTTAGCTAGGAAGGCGTCAAGGAGTATAAAAAGGTTAGAATTAACAAGTAGGTATAAAATGATTATAACCGATTTTTTTTATTTTGTCACAGGAGTAGGCATTTCTGATAAACAAATATGGCAAACAATTTTTCCTTTAAAGTAGGAAACGTTCTCCGCATTGCCGCAGAAGATACATGCAGGCTCATATTTCTTCAACATGATGCGCTCGCCGTCTACATAAATCTCAAGAGCATCCTTTTCGCCGATGCCCAGTGTACGGCGCAATTCAATTGGAATAACAACGCGGCCAAGCTCATCAACTTTACGGACAATACCGGTGGATTTCATCATTGTTTATCAATCCTCTCAAAAATATGATTCGTCACGATTCGACATTCTTTGTAGATTCTATGTTACTATAATACCAACTCTTCCCAAAACAGTCAACCTAGAAAATTCTCATAAAACGGCGTGGTTATACGCTTTTGGGTACATCAAGCTTAAATTGCTCTGTAATAGAATACAACAGCTTCGACAATTTGGAAACTAAATTGCGACATTATTCGACACTCGTTTTAAGAAATGTGTCGAAAATATGAACAAAGGAGATGATAGAATGAAAAAACCATTATCGGAAGAAAAAGTATTCAAGGATCCTGTTCACCACTACGTTTATGTGCGGGACGAAACGATCTGGAATCTTATTAATACAAAGGAATTTCAACGTCTGCGCCGAATCCGGCAGCTTGGAACCACTTATCTGACTTTTCATGGAGCTGAACACAGCCGATTTTCACATTCACTCGGCGTTTACGAAATAACGCGTCGCATTATTTCACAGTTCGAACGAAATGAATATCCCGATTGGCCTGTCGAAGAGCGGCTTGTTTCCTTATGCGCGGCGCTTCTTCATGATGTTGGGCATGGTCCCTTCTCTCATTCTCTGGAGGATATTTTCGACACGGATCATGAGCAGTGGACATGCAATATTTTGCTTGGAGATACAGAAATTAATGCTGTGCTGAAAAAAGTGTCCCCGGATTTTCCTAACCAGGTAGCGGGTGTTATCTCCAAAACCTATCCGAAACCGATTGTGGTCAGTCTGATCTCCAGCCAGATGGATGCCGATCGTATGGATTATTTGTTAAGGGATGCTTATTTTACCGGCGTAAACTACGGTACCTTCGATCTGGAACGGATACTTCGCGTCCTTCGTCCGAGCCGTGACCGGATTGTCGTAAAGGAAAGCGGCATGCATGCGGTGGAGCATTATTTGATGTCGCGGTATCAGATGTATTGGCAAATTTATTTCCATCCAGTAACGCGCAGCTCGGAAATTATATTGAGACAAATTTTCCGTCGGGCGCAACAGCTCAACCAGTCAGGCTACACCTTTTCCTGGATGTCAACGCCGCTTAAACAGCTGCTGGACAATAGTCTGGATTTACAGGGATATTTGAAGCTGGATGAGGCGTTGGCACAAACCGCGTTTGCCGAATGGTGCCAGGAGGAGGACAGTTTGCTCAGCAATCTGTGCTGGCGCTTCCTGAACCGCAAGCTATATAAATATGTAACCATTGATCACCCCGATGAAACGTGGCTGTCTGAACTCGCGGAGCTGATGCCGTCGATCGGGCTTGATCCGATCTATCATATGGAGATCGATTATCCCTTCGACCTCCCTTACGATGTATACAGACCGGATCAGAAAAAGGGAGAAAAGGGTGGAAAAGCTCCGATTTTGTTACTGGATCATGAAGGCGGCATTAGCGAAATTTCCGTCAAATCCGACATTGTTCGTTCCATTACAGGCCTGCATCAAGGGGAATACCGGCTGTATTTTCCAGAGGAGCCGTTATTGCTGCATAAACACCTTTTATCCGAAAAAATAATTCAGGCATTACACCTGACCTAAAGGAGATCATTAAAAATGGCTGTGCTGTTCGACACACATACTCACCTGGATTCCCATAAATTTGATGATGACAGGGAAGCTGTCATTATGCGCGCCCGGGAGGCGGGCGTAGAGCTGATGGTTAATATCGGCTTTGATAGGGAAACAATTCCCACAACGATGAGATTGGCGGAGACGTATGATTTTATTTATGCGGCGGTTGGATGGCACCCGGTTGAAAGTATTCATATGACGCCCCAGGATCTGGTCTGGATTGAGGAGCTTTGTCAGCATCCCAAAGTGGTTGCAATCGGGGAAATTGGACTGGATTATTATTGGGATACTTCTCCAAAAGAGGTGCAGCATGCCGTATTCCGGGAACAAATCCGGCTGGCCCGCAAAGTAGGCAAACCAATCGTCATTCATAACCGGGACGCTCATGAAGATATTTTGACGATTTTGCGGGAGGAAAAAGCGGAGGAAGTGGGGGGCGTTATGCATTGCTTCTCCGGAAGCCCGGAAACGGCCCAAATTTGTCTCGACATGAATTTCTATATTTCGTTTGGCGGACCAGTTACTTACAAAAATGCAAGGGTACCAAAGGAAGCCCTTGCAAGCGTTCCCTTGGATCGTCTTTTGATTGAAACGGATTCCCCATATTTGACACCACACCCATATCGAGGGAAGAGAAATGAGTCCTCTTATGTCTCGTTTGTTGCAGAGGCGGCAGCTGAAATTAAGGGGATATCGGTCGAAGAATTGGGCCGGATTACGACCGAAAACGGAAAAAAATGTTTTGGGATTGTATAAAAGTCGGTCAAAGAGGGAGAAATAAAGACCTTTCGCGCAAAAAAACTGATTTTTATCGGCCAATTCCTTGATTTTTTCAAAGTTTACCCGCTTTTTTCGTTTAAATCGCATTTTATCGCTTCTTTACAACAAGGCTCTGATGAAGGTATGATTCAAATCAGAGCTTTACCTTTTGTATTCCATTTCCAGTATAGCAGACTGGTTTAACCCCTTTCCTCTCCCCCCTGATTGCTTCCCGATGCTGCCCATTGGGATGTCGCCTGAGTACCCCTCCCGAATGACGACCAGCCCCCAAGTTTGAATAAACAGTCAATCGTCGTCATAGGGATGGAACAGGGGGGTGGGAGGATTCTGCTGTAGGAAAGAGCGCGCTTGCGCGCCAATTATGATTATAGTCGCGTCAGTTGTAACATGCGTAACACTTGGCGGCGGGGCTATGAAGGAGGACCGAAGTAGTGGGCTTAATCCAATTTAAGGACACCCATGGGCAACGATCATCCAGCATGACTTTCGCAATGCGATGGAAGCATGGAAACTTGCGTTTGATTATTTTGAGTGCAGTAATCTCAATCGCTATGACTTTCATGTTTTTGGTGTTGTTGTACGGAACCGCGGTGAAAAGCGTATCCGTAGTAGTGAACGGACAAGAAACCGTTGTGAAAACAAAGCAATGGGTTCTGCAACGCCTACTGGATGAACAAGCTATTACAATAGGACCACATGACGAGGTATCCGTTCCGCTTAATTCCCCAATTAAGAATGGTGACCGAATCGTAGTGGATCAAGCGATACCCGTAATTGTAAAAGCAGACGGCAAGACCTTAACGGTGTACACGACAGAGAAGACAGTACAAGCGGCGATAGGCGAAGTGAATCTATCTCTGCGCAATGAAGATAAAGTAACACCTCCGCTTACCGAAAGCCTGGAGGCGAATGAAACGGTAACGGTTGTCCGCGTAGATACTAAGGTGTCAAAGCAGGAAAAAAACGTGCCCTTCTCTATCGTGAAGAAAAACGACCCTAATCTGGAGCAAGGCAAGGAAAAGGTGGTCCAGTCAGGAAAAGAAGGCGTCGTGATTGAAAGCTTTGAGCAGAAATATGAAAATGGCGTGCTTGTTGCCAGCCAAAGCATCAGCGAGGTTGTTGAAACAGCAGTTGTCGACCAGATTGTAGCGGTCGGCACGAAAAAGCCCGAGCCAAAAGTGACGGTGCTGTCCAGCAACAGTCCTAGCGTTGCGACGGTTACGAAGGACGATGTAACCTTTAAGGCGAAAAAGGTGCTCGAAAGTGTAACTCTGACGGCTTATTCCGCTGGAGTTGCTTCTACAGGCAAAGACGAGGATCATCCGCAATACGGCATTACGGCTTCCGGAACAAAGGTTCAGGAAGGCAGAACAATTGCGGTCGACCCTAAGGTCGTACCCATGGGCTGGTGGGTTTACATTGAAGGCATTGGATTCCGTCGGGCAGAGGACACAGGCAGTGCGATTAAAGGCAAAAAAATAGATGTTTATTTTGACAGCGAAAGCAAAGCGAACAAATTTGGCAAGAAATCCGGTTATACCGTGTACATTCTTGGTCCAAACAAACCAACGTCAAGTTAGGTTTGCATGTATGTCCCAGGACAGCTGCGTTCGCAATCGGCAGCAGAATATGGTAGGGTGTGTCTGAAGACTCCCGAGCAAGTTTTCAGACACGCCCTAGATTCAAGAAGAGGCGCCGCCTCTTCTTTTTGCTTGTTCAAAGGCCGGAATGGAGGATAATGCACCATGATCAAGGAAATCATTGTGGTGGAAGGAAAGGACGATACTGCGGCAATTAAACGTGCCGTCGATGCAGATACAATTGAAACAAATGGGTCGGCCATCGGCGAATCGGTGCTGCGCCGGATAGCTTTGGCGAATGAAAGACGGGGAATCATTATTTTTACGGATCCCGATCATGCCGGCGAAAGAATACGTAAAATTGTTGCGCGGCATGCGCCTGGCTGCAAGCATGCGTTTCTGCCCCAGGAGCTCGCAGAATATAAGGGAGACATTGGCATAGAGAATGCAAGCCCTGAAGCGATTCGAAAGGCTCTCTCCGAGCTGCGGACGGAAACGGCCGAGGTTGCCGGTGAGGTGGACTGGAGCGATTTGATGGATGCGGGGCTGATCGTGCATGAGCAAGCGGCGGAGCGCCGGCTGCGCATGGGCAAGCTGCTGGGCATCGGCTACTGTAATGGGAAGCAGTTTTTTAAGCGTTGTACAAGCTTCCGCATTTCAAAGGATGAATTTTTGGCTGCACTTCATGAGATGGATGCAGCATGGGAGGATCAGGCATAGATGAAGGGCGATGCGGGAAAAGCGGGCCAGTCGCCGGCGCGGTCGGCGGCGGAAGTGGGTACGCCTAAGAGAACCAAAGAAATTATTGCAAAGTACGGATTTTCCTTTAAAAAAAGTCTGGGGCAAAATTTTCTGATCGACGGCAATGTGCTGAACAACATCGTTGCGGCTGCGGAGCTGGACAAAACCAAAGGCGCGCTTGAAATCGGCCCGGGCATTGGCGCTTTGACGGGAAGGCTGGCTGATGCGGCAGGCCGCGTTGTGGCGGTTGAAATCGATCAGCGCCTTTTGCCGATTCTGAACGATGTTCTGGCGGACGAGCCGCATGTGGATGTGCTGCATGGCGACGTGTTGAAGCTGGATCTGGCGGAGTTGTTCCGTGAGCATTTTCATGGCGTAGACGGGGTTAGCGTTGTTGCGAATCTGCCTTATTACGTCACCACCCCTATTTTGATGAAGCTTCTGGAGGAGCGGCTGCCGCTTCAGCATATTGTCGTCATGATCCAGAAGGAGGTAGCGCAGCGCATGGCTGCGAAGCCGGGAGGCAAGGAATACGGCAGCCTTAGCGTGGCTGTACAGTATTATTGCGAGCCGCAGCTTGTTTGTACCGTGCCGCACACGGTCTTTATTCCCCAGCCTAATGTTGATTCGGCGGTCATCAAGCTGACTCTTCGGGAGAAGCCTGCAGTCGAGGTTGAGGACGAGCCGCATTTCTTTAACGTGGTGCAGGCCAGCTTTGCGCAGCGCCGCAAGACGCTTGCCAATAACCTGACCGCCCTGTGCGGCAAGGAAAACCGCGAAGCGCTGACGGCGCTGCTGCATAGCATCGGGATTGATCCTGTTCGGCGTGGCGAAACCTTGTCACTGGAGGAGTTTGCCCTGCTCAGCCGGAGTCTGCTTGAGAAAGGCTGGGGCAGATAACAGCTTGTAAAAGTAAAATGTCTCACCATTCGTGCAATCTGCCCATAGGATAAACGAAGAGGTGATAGACGTATGAAGCAAGGGGACCTGGTCGTCCGCAAATCCTATGGCGGTGACGTATTGTTCCGTGTTGAAGCCATTCTAACCCAATCTGCCCTTCTGAAAGGCACGGACTACCGTCTGCTGGCGGATGCTCCGCTTCCTGATCTGTCCACCGTTAGCGACCCGGAATCAACGAGAGCGGCGCAGCAGGTGCGGATCAAGGTTAAAGATTCACTTGAAAAAATGAACACGTTAAAACAACGCATGGCCGTATCGGCCAATGAGCGCATGCGGCCGCAGACCGATGCGTCCTATTTTGAAATGCCGGGCCGGGTATTGCATCTGGACGGAGACAACAACTATCTCAAAAAAAGTATGCAGCTCTACGGCACCATGGGCGTACCGGCGCAGGGTCTCTATTTGCATGAGTCGCAGATGGCGGATGTGCTTTATCGTCTGCTTCCCCAAACCAGGCCGGATATTGTGGTCATTACGGGTCATGACGGAGTGTTGAAGCATCGCACGCAAAGCGAGGTCTATAACTTGACCAGCTACAAAAATTCACAACATTTCGTGAATGCTGTTCGGGTTGCTCGCCAATACGAAAAAAACAGGGATGGCCTTATTGTGGTTGCCGGCGCATGCCAATCGCATTTTGAAGCGCTGCTGCAGGCAGGCTCCAATTTTGCAAGCTCGCCGGGCCGTATTCTGATCCATGCATTGGATCCCGTATACATTGCCATCAAGGCGAGCCTAACGCCTATACGCGATACCATCAATTTGCCCGAGGTGATTCATGGAACCATCAGCGGAATTGATGGGGTTGGAGGGATTGAATCCCTGGGAAGGTTCCGTGTAGGCTTGCCTAAGCCGAAAATAACGTAACAAATCTTGCATAATTTTCGCATAATTGCAGAAAACTACCGTCATTGGCTTAGGTTTTTAAAAAAAGGGCTAAATCCCCGTTGACAAATTAAATAGTGGACTGATATAATATTTTGTTTGTTTGACAAATCCTCTTCCTTTGGTTATAATGGACAAGGAAAGAGGTGGTAGTCGACAATGGCAAAAAATGCGCTATTGGATATAAAACAAAGTTTGGAAGCTCATGTTGGTTCCAGAATTCGTTTGAGAGCAAACGGCGGTCGTCGTAAAACCATTGAACGCACCGGCACGTTGGAGGAAACCTACCCTTCTGTCTTCATTGTCAAGCTGGATGAGGAGCAGCACGCCTTCAAGCGCGTCTCCTACAGCTATGCGGATATTTTAACGGAATCGGTTGAAGTGACCGTATGCAATGATGAGGGCCAAGTTCGTATCGCTTATCTTCAACATTAGATGACGTAAGCTTCATATAAGGAATGGTTTTGAACAACCTTTAGCAATAAGGGATGAAAAACCTAATAAGTAAGCCTTCGCAACGGGGCAAGCTGGCGCAGATCAATGGGATCTGCGTCTTTTTTTGAGCTCTTTAGCATTTGATCGCGGACTTGGGAATGGCAGGCGTCGGAATGATAGGAGCGCACGGGGCGCATACTACGGATGCAGTCCGGTGCAGGTTAATATGGGGACACAACAATCGCTTTTGGACAGGAGGTCATGTCAAATGGGTCGCAGACGTCGGGGCATTATGTCCGAGGATTTGAAATACGAGCTCGCGAAGGACCTTGGCTTCATCGATACGGTGCAGCAGGAGGGCTGGGGCGGCATAAAGGCGAAGGACGCGGGCAACATGGTAAAGCGGGCTATCCAGATTGCGGAGCAGTCCGCATCGAAGCCTGGCCAGTCTTAATAATGATTTGACCGATAGAACCACGTCCAGAAGGCAGCTTTGCAACCCGCAGGCTGTCTTCTCTTCGCTTTTCTTCTATTCCTTTGTTATAATGAGGCTTGATACCTCTGATGAACGGGTGAACAAGCGGAATGAAAATATACGAGAAGGCTCCTGCCAAAATAAATCTGCTGCTTGACGTGCTGCGCAAGCGGGAAGATGGCTTTCATGAAGTTGAAATGATCATGACAATGGTGGATTTGGCGGATCGGCTTGAAATGTCCGAGCTGCCGCGCGACACCATTATTATATCGAGCCAGGTAGGATACATCCCTCTCGATGAGAAAAATTTGGCGTTCCAGGCAGCACGGCTGATCAAGGAGCGCTATGACGTCAGGAAAGGCGTCTATATCCATTTGGACAAAAAAATACCTGTTGCCGCAGGATTAGCGGGCGGCAGCAGCGACGCGGCTGCCGCGCTGCGCGGCTTGAACCGTCTGTGGGGGCTTGGCATTCCGCAGGACGAGCTGTGCGAGCTTGGCGCGGAGCTTGGCTCGGACGTCCCGTTCTGCGTAACTGGCGGAACCGCCATCGCAAGAGGCCGAGGCGAAAAGCTGGAGCATATTCAGCCGCCGCCCCAATGCTGGGTTGTATTGGCCAAGCCTCCGATCAATGTATCGACGGCGGATGTCTACGGGAAGCTGAGGGCAAACGAGCTTCAGTGGCATCCCAGCATAGCCGGCATGAAGGAAGCTTTGGCGCAAGGCTCTTTTAATGAAATGTGCAGGCAGCTTGGTAACGTGCTGGAAACGGTGACGCTGAAAGCCTACCCCGAGGTGCTGCAGCTTAAGGAAAGCATGCTTAGACTTGGCGCGGATGGCGTGTTGATGTCAGGGAGCGGACCTACCGTCTTTGGTCTTGTTTCCAAGCAAGCCAAGCTTGCACGCATATATAATGGATTACGCGGATTCTGCAAAGAAGTGTACGTGGTAAGAATGCTTACATAGTTCTGACGTTTTCCTTGATTAAATCCGTATAAAAATGTTATATTGGGATTATATTATTCGGATTTAGTGGGGGGATAAAAGCGTTGAAGAAATTGAAGCGGAGTTCTAGGCTAGTGGAAATGACACAGTACCTTTTGGCCCGTCCCCACACGTTAATTTCGCTAACAGCATTTGCAGACCGCTATCAATCGGCCAAATCTTCGATTAGCGAGGACCTCGCGATCATTAAGGAAGTATTTGAGGAAGAGGGAATAGGGGAACTGCATACGCTGGCGGGTGCGGCGGGTGGAGTCAAATATATGCCAATGATGAGAGAGTCGCTGGCTCTTGAAATCATGAAGGAAATTTGCAAGAAGCTGGAGCAGCCGGACCGGGTCCTTCCGGGCGGATACCTGTATATGACCGACATGCTTGGACAGCCGGATTTGCTGGCTGACGTAGGAAGAATGTTTGCTACCGCATTCGCCGACCGGAAAATCGATGTCATTATGACCGTTGAGACCAAAGGCATTCCGCTTGCTTATGCAACGGCGGCTTGTCTCAACATACCCGTTGTCATTGTGCGCAGAGACAACAAAGTAACAGAAGGTTCTGCCGTAAGCATCAATTACGTTTCCGGCTCCACCAAACGCATTCAGACGATGTCGCTTGCTCGACGAGCGCTTAAGGAGCAATCGCGGGTTCTTATCATCGACGATTTCATGAAGGCGGGCGGTACGATTCAAGGCATGATGGACTTGCTCTATGAATTCAAAGCCACGGTCGCGGGAGTAGGGGTATTTGTAGAGTCCGGCGAGGTAGAGATGGAGGAGCGTCTGCTTGAGGATTATATTTCGCTCGCCAAGCTCACCGCCGTCGATATGAAAACGAAACAAACAACAATTATCCCAGGAAATTATTTTACATCTTAAAAAGCGGACTGGAAATCATGGAACAACTGCCCCAAGTTTTCGATAGAAAACATTCTTCGGAAGCATACGCGATGAAGAGCTTTTCACATGGCGGCCCTCTTTGCCGAACTCGAACTATTTTATTTTTCATTTTATATAGATCAACCTCTAAAAAAAAGGCGGGATATTCATGACGACATCTAACCCTAACCTCAAAGTTATCTCCACGGAAGGGGCGCCTGCTGCAATCGGGCCTTACTCGCAGGCGATCAAGCTGGGCGGACTCCTGTTTACCTCTGGCCAAATTCCGCTCGATCCTGCTGGAAATTTGGTAGAAGGCGGTATCGAAGAACAAACCCATCAAGTTTTCCGTAATTTACAAGCTGTACTTGCGGAAGCAGGCGCTACATTCCAGGATGTGGTAAAAGCTACTGTATTTCTGAAGGATATGAATCAGTTTGCAATCGTCAACGGAATCTACTCTTCCTACTTTGGCGACCACAAACCGGCTCGTTCCGCCGTTGAAGTAGCTAGACTGCCAAAGGATGTTTTTGTCGAAATAGAAGTGATCGCATCGACAAATGTCGAATGATAACGAAATCTTTTCATAGTACAAAAAATATTTTTAAATAAGCATGTTTTTTCCAAAAAACGAGCAGGAATTTGGTTAACTTTGTGGAATTATACACCAAGTCTCCGATAGGCAAAGGTGGTGAACACAAGTGCAAATTACTGATGTCAGACTCCGCCGTGTGAATTCCGAAGGTCGCATGAAGGCAATCGCTTCCATCACTATTGACAACGAATTCGTGGTTCACGATATTCGCGTTATCGATGGAAACAATGGCATGTTTGTTGCGATGCCAAGCAAACGGACTCCGGATGGTGAATTCCGCGACATCGCTCACCCGATTTCTTCCACGACACGTGAGAAGATTCAGGCAGCCGTTTTGGCTGAGTACGAGCGTGCCGCTGAAGAGGTTGTAATCGAGGAAGGCGCTTAACAAATGCTTTGCCAGGTTTGATTTTTGGATTATGGTATTGCCACTGAGAAGAGAGCTGAGGCTCTCTTTTCTTTTTGTCCGGAGCACTGGGTTTTATTGATGTTTGCGACGTTATACTATATAGTCAGAACAGGATTGAGAGGAACAGGGAGGAAAATGGGAATGAAAGTGATGGCTATTGTGCTTGCGGCAGGACAAGGCAAGCGAATGAAATCCAAATTATATAAAGTGCTGCATCCCGTCTGCGGAAAACCGATGGTCGGGCATGTCCTGGATACCGTACATACGGCTTCCAGCGACAGGACGGTTGTTATCGTAGGACATGGGGCGGAAGCCGTAAAACAATATTTGGGAGATAGAGCGGAATATGTGCTGCAGGAGCAGCAATTGGGCACAGGTCATGCCGTGCGCCAGGCGGAGCCTTTGCTGGGCGGCGAAGAAGGCACAACAATCGTTATTTGCGGCGATACGCCGCTTGTTAAACCCGAAACGCTGCAAGCGATGCTGGAGGTTCATGCTTCCAACGGAGCAGCGTCGACCGTCCTGACGGCTTCCTTCGAAAATCCAACGGGCTATGGACGCGTCATTACGGATGCCCAAGGCGTTGTACAGCGGATCGTTGAGCAGAAGGACTGTACGCCGGAGGAAGCAGCGGTTAAGGAAATCAATACTGGCACCTATTGCTTTGATAATCGCAAGCTGTTTAGTGCGCTCGCCAAAGTGACTAATGGCAATGCTCAAGGCGAATTTTATTTAACGGATGTTATCGGAATTTTCAAGGAATCGGGAGAAGCCGTTCAACGCTACTGCACGGACGATCTTGCCGAGGCCATTGGCGTAAATGACCGGGTTGCGCTTGCGGAAGCGGAGCGCTTCATGCGCGAGCGGATCAACAAACGCCATCTGTTGGAGGGCGTAACCATTATCGACCCTGCCAGCACCTATATAGAGGCAGACGTAAAAATCGGGAGCGACACCGTACTTTATCCTGGCACGGTATTGCGCGGCGGTACGGTTATCGGCGAAGATTGCCTGATTGGCCCTCAAGCCGATATTGTTAATTGCGTAATCGGAACCGGCGTCGCTGTTAAATATTCTGTTGCCGCTGATTCCGTTCTCGGGGATGGAAGCACCGTTGGCCCGTATGCCAATCTGCGTCCGGGTACAACTCTGGGCCAAAATTGCAAAATCGGTGATTTTGTCGAGCTTAAAAATGCGCAGCTGGATGATGGCAGCAAGGTTTCCCATCTCAGCTATGTTGGCGATGCCAAGGTGGGCAAAGAGGTTAATATAGGCTGCGGAGCTATTACCGTCAACTACGACGGCTTTAACAAGGCCATTACGGAAATTGGCGACAATGCTTTTATCGGCAGCAATGTCAATCTGATTGCACCCGTCAAGGTTGGCGACGGAGCCTATGTGGTGGCGGGAACCACCATTACCCACGATGTGCCTGCCGGCGATTTGGCCATAGCCCGCGAACGTCAGGTCAATAAGCCTGGTTATGCGGATAAAATCAGGTCGCGCGCCAAAGCTAAGAAGGAACGCAGCTCCAAGTAATTCCGGCTGCACCCGTCAAGCCTGCTCTGACTGCACCTGCCAAGGCTGCTCTGACTGTATCTCTCAAGGATGTGAGTAAACCCGCTTAATATAAAGGGGTAAAATCGGTTTTGTGTTTAAAGTAAGGCTGTAACGGGTAAAGCTATATGGAAAATCATTTTTGACAGGAGGTTTTCCATATGGCTATTGCAATCAAGGGAGATCAGCGTCCCGGTAAAACAAAAGGCGAGCTTCGTCAATTGCGTCTCGCTGGACGAATTCCGGGTGTCGTATACGGTAAACAGCTGCAGGCGCCGATAGCGCTCAGCGTTGAGGAGAGAGAGCTTTCCGCATTGCTGCGTACAACCCCCAATGCTGTGTTGGAGCTTGATATTCCGGCCCATGGCAAACAGACGGTCATGATTACTGATGTTCAACGCGATCCCCTGTATCAAACGTTGCTGCATATCGATTTTCAAGGCATCAATATGAATGAGAAGGTTCGCGCCAATGTGCGGATCGAAGCAACCGGAGATTCTTCCGGCGTCAGGGAAGGCGGCATTCTGCAAACCATTTTGCATGAGGTAGAGGTGCAGTGTTTGCCTGGCGATATTCCGGATGCTTTGGAAGCGGATGTGTCGAGCCTTGGCATTGGTGAAAATTTGCTGATTCAGGATCTTGTACTGCCCAAGGGCATCGAGGTTGTGGCGGAGCCAACGTCGGTTGTGCTAACCGTACTGGCGCCTCAGAAGGAATTGACGGAGGAAGAAAAGGAAGCTCAGGATGTAGAAAGCATGGAAGCGGAATCCAGATCCGATCATGCGCAGCATAAGGAGATTTCCACAAGCACATAATAGCAGGGCAAAAATCTCTATGCCGCTCACAGAGCGGTTATAGAGATTTTTTTGTGATGAAAATAGGGGAGGCGCTGCGTCGTTGCTGATAGGCGTTGAAGTTATTGACAGAAGGGGATAGCGGTGATAAGGTACATTAAAAGAGTTGACAACAAAACCTAGATGTTTACTGAGAAATAAATATTCATACTAACCCTGATTAAGGAGTGCTTGCCCATGGCATCCATTGTTGTAGATAGTATAACGGATTTGATTGGCTGTACCCCTGCTGTCCGTCTTAGAAGACTGACGGGTCCCGAAGATGCGGATGTATTCGTAAAGCTGGAATATTTTAACCCCAGCGGCAGCGTGAAGGATCGCGCGGCTTACAATTTGATCCGCCAGGCGGAGCTGGACGGGAAGATTCAGCCAGGTGGTACGATTATTGAGCCCACCAGTGGTAATACGGGCATTGGGCTAGCAATGAATGCGGCAGCCAAAGGATACCGGCTTATTATAACGATGCCGTCCAATATGAACAAAGAGCGTATCCAAATCCTTCAAGCTTATGGGGCTGAGGTGGTTTTGAGTCCGGCGGAAGAGAGAATGCCTGGAGCTATCCGCAAGGCGCAGGAGCTGCAAGCGACTATACCGGGCAGCTTTATCCCGCAGCAATTTGAAAATCCCGCCAACCCCGATATTCATCGCAGCACGACGGCTATTGAGATTTTGGAGCAGATGGACCGCAGATTGGATGTTTTTGTAGCCTCTGCGGGTACGGGAGGCACGATAACGGGTACGGGAGAAACGTTGCGCAAGGAGCTGCCGGAGATTAAGGTGGTGGTGGTGGAGCCAAAAGGATCGCCAGTGCTTTCCGGAGGCGTGCCAGGCCCGCATAAGCTGATTGGAACAAGTCCGGGATTTATTCCTTCCATTCTAAACCAGGAGATCTATGATAAAATTGTTCAGGTAGAGGACCATGATGCCTTGCATACGGCAAAGCTGCTGGCAACGCAGGAGGGTATCCTTGTAGGTCCTTCTTCAGGCGCTACCGTTTGGACGGCCCTTCAGGAAGCCAAAAGACTGGGCAAGGGCAAACGCGTATTGTGCATTGCGCCGGATAATGGTGAGCGTTATTTAAGCGCGAATTTATTTTAGAGGAAAGAAGGATTGGGGCAATGGCAAAAATCGTTATTGTATCGGGTACTCCTAACCGAAATTCACGACTCTATGGTCTGATTCATTATAGCGAGGCAAAACTGCGTGAATACGGCCATGAGGTTTCCTTTATTCATGTGGCGGAGCTGCCGCCTGAGGATCTAATCCGCGCCAATTTCGGGAGCCCCGAAATTAAAGCTGCGCAAGGGCTGGTTGCCGAGGCTGACGCTGTTATCGTGGCAAGTCCTGTATACAAAGCCTCCTATACCGGCATTCTCAAAACATTTCTGGACCTGGTTCCGGAGCGGGGCCTGCATGGCAAGCTTTCTCTTCCGTTGTTTATAGGGGGCACGATTGCGCATTTGCTGGCTGTCGACTATTCGTTGAAGCCTGTGCTGACGGCGCTGGGCGCCCGTCATATTCTGGGCGGAGTTTATGCGACGGATCAATTGGTCGACCGGCTGCCGGAGGGCGGCTACAAATTGGCTGAAGAGATTACAATCCGCCTCGACGCCTCATTGGAGCAGCTAAACGAGGAGCTGCATTGGCAGGCGGTAAGAAACAGCCGGGATTAACAAGCATTTCCGACATTGTAAGCGTGGAGAACAACATCGAACAAGCAGGTAAATGGATTTTCAAAACATGACAATAACGAAAAGTTGGAGGGTATTGCCCGGGCTGCCACTCCAACTTTTTTTGCGTGCTTCCAAAATGAGCTGATGAGAGGCCGGCTTTTTGGCCCATACTATGAAAAAAACAGAAAAAAGGATAAAATCGACATAGAGCATTGATACAGTCGCTAAAACAGCTAATAAAAGGGCTATTGCAGGAAGCACAGCAAGGGCATGAAGATAAGGAGTGTAATAAGGATGAAATGGATTGTCGGGTTGGGAAATCCCGGCCCTGCTTATAAAGATACACGGCATAATGTAGGCTTTATGGTGGTGGATGAGCTTGCGAAGCGCTGGGGGATCTCCGTCACAACCAGCAAATGCAAGGCGCTTATTGGCGAAGGCAATGTGCAAGGCGTCAAGGTTGTCCTTATTAAGCCGATGACCTACATGAATTTATCCGGCGAGTCGGTGCGTGCGTTTATGGATTATTTTAAAGCGGAGCTGGAGGACGGTATTGTTATTTACGATGACCTGGATACGGAGATCGGCAAGCTGAGATTGAGGTATCAAGGGAGCGCGGGCGGCCATAACGGCATTAAATCGCTAATTCAGCATTTGAATACGCAGACCTTTAACCGGATTCGGATGGGCATTTCCCGCCCCGAGCCTGGAATGGTCATTTCGGATTATGTGTTGTCGACCTTTCCTAAGAAAGATAGGGACAAGCTGGCCGAGATGATCGAAAAGGCTGCTGACGCAGTGGAATTTGGACTGAAATCTCCATTTGAACAAACGATGGCAAAGTTTAATAATTAAAAGCCGCCGATGTGGGCATACTGGGTGTATAACCTATCCCCGGGAGGCATACATATGGCTGTAAACTATATCTGCAGACATTGCAAAACGTCCATTGGCTCTATAAATGCGGCTGCCGTGACCGAGCAGCAGCTAGGCTTTCATTCCTTGACCCTTGAGGAGCGCAGCGATATAATAGCGTATGACTCAAACGGCGATGTAACGGTAAAAATCGTCTGCGATTATTGCAATGAAGCGCTGCAAAGCAACCCTGATTTGATGATGGTTGGAAATCCGCTTCAATGAATGAAGACGATAATAGGATGATGCAGGAGCAGGCTATGCCAGATGATGATGGCGGTAGCTGTTTTTGCGTGGGCTTGATTGTGCGGCTGGCCCAGGATTGATCTGGGACTACGCCAACATGTATAGATTGTCATATAGAAATGAGGTGCCGCAAACGTTGAAAGCGCTAATTCAAAGCTTTGCAGCGGATAACGATGTCCAGTCGATTCTGTCTGGAATCCGCAAAGGAATGCGAGAGCAGATGATATCCGGGCTCGCAGGCTCCTCCCGCCAGGTATTGATTGCTGCGCTGGAGGAAGCGGTGGAGCGTCCGATGCTTGTTGTGACGCATAATATGTTCTCTGCTCAGAAGATAGCGGAGGACCTGCAGGAATGTTTGTCCCCCGAAAAGGTACTGCTCTATCCTGCAAACGAGCTGATGGCAGCGGAAGCGGCAATTTCGAGCCCCGAGACGCTGGCGCAGCGAATGGATGTGCTCATACAGCTGTCCCGCGGCTATCGCGGGATTATTGTTGTGCCCTTTTCTGGCGTTCGCCGATATTTGCCTATTGGTCAAGTGATGGCAGAAGCGCAAATTGCCGTCAAGGTAGGCGATACATTAGCTCTAGAGGATTTCCTGCGCCGCATGACGGCGCTTGGTTACGTACGTGTAGACCGTGTAGAATCGCGCGGTGAGATGAGCGTACGTGGCGGCATTATTGATTTTTTTCCGTTAACCTGGAATCAGGCATGCCGCATTGAATGGTTCGGCGACGAAATTGATTCCATTCGGGCCTTTGATCCCGCAGAGCAGCGTTCCAGCGATGTGATGCAAGAATGCATCATTCCTCCTTGCCAGGAAATTATCGCGGATCGGACGAGGATGTCGTCCGCAGCGGATCAAGGCAATGGGCTGCTGGAGCGGCAGCTGGAGAAAATGACGGACCGGACGGCAAAGGAACGGCTGCGCGCAGAAATCGGCGGCGAACTGGAGAAGCTGCGCGAAGGCTTTTATTTTCCAGAAATCTATAAATATATTTCATTGCTCTACCCTGAGCGCCAAACGATTATGGACTACATGCCGGAGGATACGCTTCTTATTCTGGACGAACCGACCCGGTTGCTGGAAACGGCCAAGCAATTGGAGCGGGATGAAGCCGAATGGGCCATTCATCTGCTTCAGAACGGAAAGTCGCTGCCCGGCTTTGTGCTGGCGAGAGATACGGAAGAAATTCTGCATCACCGTCCCTTCCCGACCTTGTTCCTTTCCCTGTTCCTGAGGCAGATTCCCCATTCCCAGCCGCAAAATATTTTGAACATGACCAGCCGCACCATGCAAAATTTCCATGGTCAAATGAACGTGCTCAAGTCCGAGATGGAGCGTTGGAAAAAGATCGGCGCTACGGTCATTATGCTGGCCGGAAATGCGGAGCGCATTGAGCGGATGAGACGGGTGCTGGACGATTACGGCATCGAACCGCCAAACCTGCTGGAGGGCAATTTGCAGCAGGGCTTTGAATTGCCATCCTCCCATCTGGTGGTCATTACGGAAGGCGAGATGTTTTCGCAGAAGCAGCGCAAGCAGCGCCGGGTTGACCGGAAGCTGGACAATGCGGAGCGGATCAAAAGCTATACCGAGCTGAAAATCGGCGATTTTGTCGTTCACCACAACCATGGCATTGGCAAATACGTCGGCATCGGCACGCTGGAAATAGGCGGCATCCACCGCGACTACATGCATATTCTCTATTCGGGCGGGGACAAATTGTCCGTGCCGATCGAGCAGATCGACATGATTCAGAAATATGTCGGCTCAGAGGAGAAGGAGCCTAAGGTCAACAAGCTTGGCGGCACGGAATGGACTAAGGCCAAAACAAAAGCCAGAGCTTCGGTACAGGATATTGCCGAGGACCTGATCAAGCTTTATGCGCAGAGGCAGTCCAGCCCGGGTTATGCCTTTGGAACGGACACCAGCTATCAGCAGGAATTTGAAGCCATGTTTCCTTATGATGAGACGCGGGATCAGCTGCGTGCCATTGAAGAAATCAAGAAGGATATGGAGAAGGCCCAGCCGATGGATCGGCTGCTGTGCGGCGACGTCGGATACGGCAAAACCGAGGTAGCGGTGCGTGCTGCCTTCAAGGCGGCTATGGACAGCAAGCAGGTGGCCGTGCTTGTGCCCACCACGATTCTGGCGCAGCAGCACTATGAAACCTTCCGCGAGCGTTTTTCGGGATACCCCATCAATGTTCAGGTTATGAGCCGCTTCCGTTCGCGCAAGGAGCAGAATGAAACGATCAAGGGACTAAAAAACGGTACAGTAGATGTCGTTATCGGTACTCATCGCCTCTTGTCGCAGGATATGATTTTTAAATCACTAGGTTTGCTTATCGTCGACGAAGAGCAGCGTTTTGGCGTATCCCACAAGGAAAAGCTGAAAAAGCTGAAAAACAACGTCGATGTACTGACGCTGACGGCAACCCCGATTCCGCGAACGCTTCATATGTCCATGCTTGGCGTGCGGGATTTGTCCGTTATCGAGACGCCGCCGGAAAACCGTTTTCCGGTGCAAACCTATGTTGTGGAATATAGTCCTGCGCTGGTGCGCGAAGCGATCGAGCGCGAGCTTGCGCGCGGCGGACAGGTCTATTATCTCTATAACCGCGTTCAGGGAATCTATCAGATGGCAGAAGCGATCAACGCGCTGGTGCCAGATGCACGGGTTTCGGTGGGGCATGGACAGATGTCGGAGCAGGAGCTTGAGAAGACGATTCTGGATTTCCTCGACGGCGAATCCGATGTGCTTGTCAGCACCAGCATTATTGAAACCGGAGTCGATATTCCAAACGTCAATACGCTGATCGTCCATGACGCGGACAAAATGGGACTTTCCCAGCTATACCAGCTGCGGGGCCGCGTAGGACGCTCCAGTCGAATCGCATACGCCTACTTTACCTATCAGCGGGACAAGGTGCTGACGGAAGTGGCGGAGAAGCGGCTGCAATCCATCAAGGAGTTTACGGAGCTCGGCTCCGGCTTCAAAATTGCGATGCGCGACCTGGCCATCCGGGGAGCGGGCAATTTGCTGGGCGCGGAGCAGCATGGCTTTATCGCGTCCGTCGGATTCGATATGTACTCCCAGATGCTTGCCGAGGAAATCGGCAAACGCAAAGCGGAGATGACTGGCGAACCGGTTGTAGAGGAGAAAATAGTAACGACGCTGATTGATCTTAGCGTGGATGCCTACCTTCCATCCGATTATATTTACGACAGCATTCAAAAAATAGAAATTTACAAAAAGGTCGCAGCCGTTCGCACTTTTGAAGAAACTGACGATTTGATTGACGAGCTGGTTGATCGCTTCGGCGACTTGCCTCAAGCGGTCAGCAATCTCCTATCCGTGGCCCGGCTCAAAATATTCGGCTCCCTATGCGGAATTGAATCTATCAGTCAAAAAGGCGACGATTTGATCTTTAAGCTGGCAGCTCCGCTGACTGGCAAAATGGCCCGCAAGCGTGTAGACGGCTTATGCCTGAAATTCGAAAATCGCTTCAAGCAAGGCAGCGAGCATGAAGCTCCGCCAACCATTATGCTGCGGGGCAAAGGGCTTAACATGGAGCAAAAGCTGCATTTGTCGGAACGGTTCCTGGACGGCTACCGCGAAGCTGTAGCAGAGAAGCAGGAGCTTCAGAACGCAACCTCCCAAGCCTGATTGAAATCGGACATTTTTACATGAACCTCTCTGATTCTGGATATCCGGATCAGGGAGGTTTTTTCTGTTTCGCTCCCTATTTTGACAGCTGTAACAATTCTATTAATAATTTTTCACCTAAAAATCTCCTAAAAAGGTTGCCCATGACGCAGCGTCAACTGGTATGCTAGAGGAGAAGAGATTTTTTGGCGATATTTGGATATCGCCCATTCCAATACAAGAGGTGAGCTAACACAATGATGAAAAGATGGTACAAGCGATCACTTGCGGCCGTTTTGACGGTCGCTATGCTGATTCCCGCAGCTGCTGTGTCGGCAGCGGAATCGAAAGGCGAATTGTCCTATTCGGTAACCAAGCAGGCCGCAGAGGCGAAAGCGGAGTTACTGACGAGCAGCTACGGAGTGTCTAGCGTGCAGTATGCTTTGTTTGATCAAGGCCAGATTGTCGTTTCCGGTCAAGCTGGCATTAATGACGAGAAGGGCCAAATCCCGTTGACTAACGAGACGGTTTATGGCATTGGTTCGGTAAGCAAGGTGTACACCGCTGCCGCGGTGATGAAGCTTGTGGATGAAGGCAAGCTGGAGCTGGACAAACCACTGGTTACTTATTTGCCTCAGTTTACGATGAAGGATAGCCGTTACAAGCAAATTACGCCAAGGATGCTGCTCAACCATTCCTCCGGGCTGAACGGTTCAACGCTGACCAACGCTTTTTTGTTTGAAGACAATGACTCCTACCCGCATGACCAGCTGCTGGATTCTCTGGCGCAACAAGAGCTGAAGGCTGATCCGGGAGCCTACTCCGTATACAGCAATGACAGCTTTACACTGGCCGAGCTGCTGGTTGAGGAAGTGAGCGGCATGAGCTTTACGGACTTTATTCATCATTATTTCACTAAGCCGCTTGGACTTTCCCATACCCAAACATCAGGCGATGATTTTGACAACGATAAGATGGCTGCTCTTTATTCGCCATTGAAGAAAGGTCAAATGCCGTTGGAGGTTGTAAATGTCATCGGTACCGGGGGCATTTATTCCACAGCCGAGGAGCTTGCCATGTTTGGCGGGGTATTTGCCGGTTATGAAGGAACTGTTCTATCGAAAAAATCGGTTTCCCTTATGGGAGAAGAGGAATACAAGCGGGGTCTTTGGCCGGAGGAAGGAAGCGACATGTTCGCGTATGGCCTGGGCTGGGATTCCGTATCATTGTTTCCGTTTGGCGATTATGATATGAAGGCCCTCTCCAAGGGCGGAGACACCTTGTACTATCATGCGCAGCTGATTGTACTGCCGGAGCAAGGGATGGCGGCGGCTGTCCTTTCATCAGGCGGCGCAAGCACCTACAATGGCGTGTTTGCGGCTGATCTTCTTCTGCAGGCGCTCAAGGAGCGCGGCAAAATCGACGAGCTGCCGGCGCCTAAGTCGTATGGCGAACCAAAAGCGGCCAAGCTGCCGCAGGAGCAGCTTAAATATGGCGGCCTTTATGCCGGAACCTCGCAAGTATACAAGATAGACTTTGACTCTGAGGGTAAGCTGCTTTTGTCCAGCGCTAGTCTGCCTGCCGCGGGAGCGGTGGAATATATTTATACCGAAAACGGTGACTATATTAGCGCCGACGGCATGATGAAAGCCCGTTTCGTGGAAGAAAAAAACGGAAACGTTTATTTGTGGACCAGTGATTATTTGCAGCTTCCGGGCATTGGTCAAACTAAGCTGAGCCATTATGCCATGGAGAAGCTTGGTCCTAATGCGATTACCGATGCAACAGCCAAAGCATGGGAAAAACGGGATGGCAAGTTATATTATGTCGTTAGTGAAAAGTTTTCGTCCGTCTTATATCTGCAAAACACGGGAATGGCCCTTCACCTTCTGGATGAAGCACCTGGTTATGTCATGGACCAAAAAATAACGGGCCCCAATAGCTCCAGAAGCGATATCAGCATTCCTGCCATGAGCGGCCGCGACCACTCTCCGCTACAATTCTATTCCGAAAACGGGATTGAATACGGGAAGTCGCAAGGCTCTGTTATGATAAGCGAGGATGGCGTATCGGCTATCTATGCCGGGAAAAAGTCCAGAGTCACCATTGCGGACAACGGCTTTGCCAGATGGTTTAAAATTCCGGAAGCCGCTGCTGGAAAAATGTTGACTGTCAGCCGTCCGGCTCAAAGCTCCTTTGCCGTATATGACGCTGCTGGCACATGCGTATATTTCTCGCAGGTTGAAGATAACCGCGAAGTCGAGCTGCCGGTTAACGGAAAGGTTGTTTTTGCCGGAGAGCCTGGTTCTATTTTCCAAATTTCCCTTCATTGATCAATAATAGTGCTTGCTCATGACGCAACGTCAGCTGATACACTTGGAGAAAGAAGCGGCGGCTACCAAAGCTTGCCGCTTTTTATTCTGAATGTAGGGGTGGAAATGATGGGGAATAACTGGTGGAAAAGATCCGCAACCGCGATACTGGCTATTGCGCTGCTTATTCCTTCCGCGGCGGTTTTGGCCAAAGAGGAATCGGCAGGAACACAATCCTATTCGGCGACCAGGCAGTCCGCAGCGGAAAAAGCAGCTTTGCTGACGGAAGACTATGGAGTAGCGAGCGTGCAATACGCATTATTCGATAACGGCCGGATTGCCGTATCGGGACAGGCTGGAATAAACGACGAGCAAGGCCTCATTCCGTTAAACAACGATACGATATACGGCATTGGCTCCGTTGCCAAAGTTTATGCTGCTGCCGCCGTTATGAGGCTTGTCGATGAAGGCAAGCTGAAGCTCGACGAACCGGTTGTTAGCTACCTTCCGGCATTTACGATGAAAGACAGTCGGTATAAGCAAATTACGCCCAGAATGCTGCTCAACCATTCATCCGGCTTAAACGGCTCGACGATGACGAATAGCATCTTGTACCGGGATAATGACACATATGCGCATGATCATTTTCTGGAGGATTTATCGCAGCAGGAGCTTAAAGCCGATCCCGGCGCTTATTCGGTCTACAGTAATGACAGCTTCACATTGGCCGAGCTGCTGGTAGAGGAAGTGAGCGGCATGAGCTTTACCGAATTCATTCAACATACTTTTTTTGAGCCATTGGCTTTATCCCGAACCTATACAGCCAGCGAGGAGCTGAACGAGGAAGCTGTGGCTGCGCTCTATTCTCCGATGCGGGAGGGGCAAATGCCGCTGGGAGTGGATAATGCGATTGGTAGCGGGGGCATCTATTCTACGGCAGAGGAACTGGCTCTTTTCGGCGGGTTATTTGCAGGTTATGGCCAGGGGCTTTTATCGGATACAGCAGTCACCCAAATGGCGCAAGAGGAATATAAGCGCGGATTATGGCCGGAGCAAGGAAGCGACATGTTCAACTATGGGCTGGGCTGGGATTCGGTACATCTGGCTCCCTTCGGCGATTACGGAATCAAGGCGCTTACCAAAGGCGGAGATACGCTCTTTTATCATGCACAACTGATCGTACTGCCGGAGCAAGGAATGACAGCGGCTGTACTATCTTCGGGCGGATCGAGTATATATAATTCCGTTTTTGCCTCTGACCTCCTGCTGCAGGCGCTCAAGGAGCGGGGAGATATTAATCATTTGCCTTCTCCGAAATCATTTGGCAAACCGGATGCGGCTGTTCCGCCGCAGGAGCAGCTCGATTATGCAGGGGTTTATGGGAATTTCCAAATGGTTTATCAAGTCGGGATCACGCCGGAAGGTAAGCTGCTATTGTCGGACGTTTTGCAGCCGGAAGCCGGGGCGGTTGAATATGTGTTTACGGAGAACGGCGATTATGTAAGAAAGGATGGAACGGCGAAGGTTCGTTTTGTTGAAGGGACAAACGGCAGGGTGTATTTATGGAATAGCCAGTATCTATCGCTCCCTGGTCTGGGCCAAACCGTGCTGACACATTATGAAGCCGAAAAGCTGAATAAAAATGAAATATCACGTGAAACGGCGGAAAAATGGGCGGAGCGGGACGGAAAGATCTATTATATCTTGAATGAGAAGTTTACGTCCGCCTTATATGTTGCAAACATGGCTACCACCGTTCAATTAATGGAGGAAGTTCCGGGATATAATGCTTCTCAAAAAATAACGGGGCCAAACAGCTCCAAAAGCGATATCCAAATTCCCGGCATGAATGGCCGCGATCATATGCCGTACCAGTTCTACCAAGAAAACGGCACGGAGTATTTGCAGGTGCAAAGCTATCTTTTCATAAGCGAAGACGGAATCAAGACTGTGTATGGCGGACAAAAGTCTAAAGTAACTATTCAGAAGGATGGACACGCCAGATGGTTCACCATTCCAGAGGCCGCTGCGGGAAAAAGGCTTACCGTCAGCCGTCCGGCTCAAAGCTCCTTTGCCGTATATGACGAAGCTGGCGAATGTGTATATTTCTCACAGGTTGATGATGACCGCGCCGTGGAGCTTCCGACAAACGGAAAGCTTGTTTTTGTCGGAGAGCCGGGCACTATCTTCCAGCTTTCTTTGAAATAAACGGGATTTTAATAAACCATAAAATAAACAAGGAAGCCTTCCCCACATGTCGCTGCGGGTGAAGGCTTTTGTTGTACAGGGAGAGAGAGCAGTCTTTTTTCCGATCGGTATGCACGATTCGCTTTTGTGGAATCATTTCTGCTACAATGTAAGCAAGTTTATATTCTGAAAGGGGATTTGGCATGTTTTACTCAACACGCAAGCCGGTATGGCGCAAAAGCGTTTTGCTTGTTATTGCAGCCGTGCTTGCAATGACTTTGCTTGCAGCGTGCGGCGGAGGCAATGGCAAGGGCGGCAAGCATTCGCTTGAATTTAAAGATGTGAATGGAGGCGAGGTGGTCGCTACCTACAAGGATGGCCAGGTCACGCAGAAGGAACTGGACAAATATTTAGCGATCATAGGGATTACGCAGCCTGCTTACGAGCAAGTTTTATCTATTCCACAGTTCCAGGAAATGATCGTGGAACAATATGTTTCATATAAGGTGCTGGCTTCCCGCGCATCGAAGGATGACCTGGAGAAGGCCCGTGGAGAAGTGGATAAGCAGTTGAAGGATTATAAGGACTATGTGAAGTCTGACGAAAACATAGCGGCTAAGGTGAAGGAAAAAGATATCCGCGACGAGGATATGGCTACGTTCCTGCTGCTTCAATCCGCTGTTGTGGCTTATGTCAACTCCCTGGTAACGGACAGTGATACCGCTGCGGCGTTTAAGGATGCCGAAGCTAACTTTGCCGTTTCCGATGTGCGTCATATCTTGGTGGCTACAAAGGAAAAGGATGAAAAAACGGGCGAGTCCAAAGACATCCGTACGGATGAGGAAGCGTTGGCCCGCGCCAATGAAGTGAAGGACAAGCTGAAGGCTGGAGGCGACTGGACGGAGCTTGCGAAGCAATATTCCGATGATACGGGCTCCAAGGATAAAGGCGGTCTCTATCAGGACAAGCCGGGCAGCACCTGGGTTGAGCCGTTTAAAGTTGCGGCCTTCGAGCAGGAAATTGGCGTTATTGGTGAACCGGTGAAATCCGAATTTGGCTACCACGTCATTCAGGTGGATAAGCGTGAAGTTAAAACGTATGATCAAATTACGGACGAGCAAAAGGAACAAATTAAACAAGCGGCGGCATATAAATATCTGGAAGCCTTTATGAAGGATGAGATGCCTAAGCAGGAGCTGAAGGTTACTCTTCCGCAGCCATCGCCAACAGCTGAAGGCTCGGGTGAAGGCGAAGGCGAACCAACCGGAGAAGCAAGCGCAACTCCAACGCCTGAAAGCACCGAAAGCACAACTAAATAATAAGAATAAAACACCTTGCGAACAGCAGCGAGACGGGCAAAAGCTTTCTCTCTACCTGGTACGTAAGGTGTTTTTTTATGCAGAGGTTTTTTTGATTAATTCTGTTACTGCTCTTGCATATATTTGCGGTAAACAGCAGGCGTGATATCCTCGTATTTTTTGAATGTTTTTATAAAATAGCCTGATTCATTAAAGCCAAGCTCGTCGCTGATTTGGGAAATCGGCATATCGGTTGCCTCCAGCAGCTTTTTGGCCCATTTTATTTTCAAACGCGCGAGATAAACCGTGAAGTTTTCGTTCGTTTCCTTGGCAAATAATCTGCTGAAATAGCTCGGACTAAGATGGCATAGCTCAGCCGCTTGCTTGAGCGTGACTTGCTCGCTTTTGTGGGTATGAATGTAATCCAGGGCCGGTTGAAGCACGGGATTTGTGATTTCTCTCTCTTCCGGGCTGCTGCTGAGATAGGCATCGGCAATGGCATTGGTCATTTCCCTTTTGATGGATTCAATATTGCGAATGGAATAACCGGGAAGAATGGCGGATAAATTGAGCTTGCCGTGCTTGTCGGAGCCGGATGATTGGCTAAACATCTCGATCAGCAGATTTTTGTCGAGCGCTTCTTCTACAATGTAGTTACAAAGCAGCGACAGCATTTTGGAGATGGTTACGATCTCTTCATAAGTCATGACAGGAAGCTGGTCATAAGAATCCCGCAGCTTCTCCAGCTTGGTTTCATGCATGTGCGGGTCCTGGGAAACGACGATTTGCTCCAGCCCGCGGGATTTATCCGAATCCGATAGCTTGACCTGGCCGGCCATGACCGCTCCAATGTATTTGCCATCAATCGTAATAGGGATCGCGATGTCGATAATATTGAAATGGCAGAGATAAATATAGGGCTCATTAAGACGAACTGCCTCCAGACCGCCCCGCGAATCACATTTTTGACAATAGGGAAGAAGCTCGGGATCCTTGCGTACGCTATTGCAGAATGTCTGGCAGCTGCTGTGGCTGGTGACGGGATTGCCTTTATAATCGACGGTGAGAATAGCCAGCTTGGTGACGCTGGCAAGGGAATCCTGCAGTCGTTTCCACTTTTGTAAATCCAGTATTTTGTTGAGCTGTAAATATTCCCTGAGCAAGCCGGCCGCCTCCTCTGCTTCAATATCAAGTTATGTTTATAAAAGTGATGATCCCATCCCGGACGCTTTATTAAAATCATGCCGGGCTGGGTAATCTATAGGAGTTAAAGAAGTCCGGTTATGGGGACCGCATGACAATAAGATACCATGTTTCAGTTAAAAAGCAAAAAATTACGATTGAAAATTATAATAATTTGTTATCATTGTCCACTGCTTGCCCCATAGACCTGTTATATATTGATAGTAAATGCTCCAAACCATTCTAGGAGGTTTTACAAATGAGAAAAGCGTTTATTAGTCCAACGAAATATGTGCAAGGCGAGGATGAATTGCTGAATCTGGGATATTTCGTCCGTTCCTTTGGTCAATCCGCTCTCCTTATTGCCCATCCTGATGATGTCGAGCGTGTAAAAGCAAAGCTTGATGCGACAGCAGAGACCTTCCAAATTACATTTGTTGAAAGCGGTTTTAAAGGAGAATGCTCACGCGAAGAGGTTGCGCGCTTGCAGGAAATCGCCCGTAACAATAAATGCGACTGTACGATCGGGCTTGGCGGCGGCAAAGCTATTGATGCGGCCAAATGCGTAGCGGAAGGAGAAGCGCTTATTATTTGCCCGACCATTGCGGCGACAGATGCGCCAACCAGCCATTCTGCCGTTTTGTATACGCCGGACGGCGCGTTTGACGACTACGCTTATTTTAAACAAAGCCCAAGCGTGGTGCTGATCGACACGACCGTTATTGCCAATGCGCCAACCCGTTTTCTCGTATCCGGAATGGGAGATGCTTTGTCTACTTATTTTGAAGCGAGAGCAACGTCCCGTTCCTATTCGCGCGTTAATGCAAGCTTGCCGATGGGCGCCCGCGAAGGCCTTACGCCTCCTGCGTTTGGCACAAATGCGGCATTTGCGCTAGCCAAGCTGTGCTACGAGATGCTGCTGAGCGACGGCGTAAAGGCGAAGGCGGCAAGCGATAGCAACATGGTCACGCAGGCGCTTGAAAACATAGTGGAGACAAATATTTTGCTGTCTGGCCTTGGCTTTGAAAGCGGCGGCCTGGCGGCAGCGCATGCTATTCATGACGGCCTGACAATTCTGGAGGGCACGCATCATTATTTCCATGGCGAAAAGGTTGCTTTTGGAACAATCGCCCAGCTGGTGCTTGAAAATGCGCCAACCGAGGAATTGAAACAGGTGCTGGACTTCTGTCTTGATGTCGGTTTGCCTGTTTGTCTTGCCGATATCGGCGTAGAAGCTATTACGCAGGAGGAGCTGCTGGAGGTAGCGGAAAAAGCGTGTATTCCGGAGGAGTCCATTCATGCGATGCCATTCCCGTTTACGGTAGCCGAGGTTGCGGGAGCAATCGCAACGGCTGACCGGATCGGCCGTGCTTATAAAGCCAGCCGAGGTGCGAAGTCATGAAGAAAATCATCAACAGGGCCGAAAACGTTGTTATGGAGATGTGCAACGGGATTGCGTTAGCGCATCCGGAGCTGGAATTTCTAAAAAAATATAAAGTGATCAAGCGCAGAGATATTCGTGCCGATAAGGTTAGCTTGATCAGCGGCGGCGGGAGCGGGCATGAGCCCGCTCATGCGGGCTATGTAGGCAAAGGCATGCTGGATGCCGCCGTATGCGGCGATGTGTTTGCATCCCCTTCGCAAATCCAGGTGTACCAGGCGATCAAAGCGACGGCTAGCAACAAAGGCACATTGCTCATTATTAAAAACTATAGCGGCGATATGATGAATTTTAAAAACGCTGCGCATCTCGCAGAAGAAGACGGCATACAGGTGCAATATGTGAAGGTCGAGGACGATATTGCCGTTCAGGACAGCTTGTACACGGTAGGCCGCCGCGGCGTGGCGGGAACGGTGCTGGTTCACAAAATTGCCGGAGCGGCAGCCGAAGAGGGCCGGAGCCTTGCCGATGTCAAGGCCGCTGCGGAAAAGGCGGCGCAGAATGTGCGCAGCATCGGATTTGCTTTTACCTCCTGCACCGTGCCTGCAAAAGGAACACCAACCTTCGCCATTGCCGAAGACGAGATGGAATACGGCGTAGGCATTCATGGCGAACCGGGCATCCGGCGTGAAAAAATCGCAACGGCGGATGAGCTTGCCGCGCGCATGACGGAATCCTTGCTGGCCGATCTGAGGCTGGCAGACGGAGAGACGGCGGAAATTGCCGTGTTGATCAACGGTTTTGGCGCGACCCCGCAGCAGGAGCTGTATGTGCTGAACAACTCGGTGCAGCGCGAACTGGCAAAACGGACGGGCTTGTCCATTGCGGGCACCTTTGTAGGCAACTATATGACCAGTATTGATATGGCGGGAGCCTCCTTGACCATTCTGAAGCTGGATGACGAGCTGAAAGAGCTGCTGTTCCGGGAAAGCGATACGCCGGCATTCAAAATATCCGGTCCGCCGGCCGCAGCAATTGGTTATACGGAAGCGATAGAGGCATTGGTTCAGGAGGATGTTGCTGTCTCCTATGACGTGCAGACATCACCGGAAGCGGCGGTTATCCAGGGCGATGCCGTGACTCTGGATAATGTCGTTTATCTGGTAGATAAGATGAGCGAGATCATTATCCGCAACGAAGTGCCATTTTGCGAGCTGGACTCCCATGCGGGCGATGGCGACTTCGGCATGAGCGTAGCCAAAGGCTTCCGCCAGCTCAAACGGGAATGGAATCATATTGTCAACGAGGAAAAAGGAACGATCGGTTCATTTCTGGACGCATGCTCCCTTATCATTATGGAGCATTGCGGCGGAGCCTCCGGTCCCATCTGGGGCTCGGCGTTCCGCGCAGCGGGTAAATCTGCCGGAGATAAGCTGGAGCTGAATATTTTGCAATTTGCAGAAATGATCCAGGCCGCCGTCAAAGGCATTCAAGCCACGGGCGAACGCTCCTTTGGCCGCGGCGCGGTTGTCGGGGACAAGACGCTGATTGACGCGCTTGTGCCATGCGCCGACGCGTGGACGGAGAGCGCGAAGTCCGGGCTGGACATTAAAGCCGCCTTTGCCAAAGGCGCGGCGGCAGCCGTTGAAGGCGCCAAAGCGACCGAAAAAATTGTGGCGCGCATGGGCCGCGCGGGAACGGTTGGGGAACGCAGCCTGGGTCATCCCGATGCGGGCGCTTATGCGCTTGGCGTTATTTTCACCGAGCTGTCGGAATCGTTGAAGTAATAAGCTCCATACGGCTCACACACTAGTAAAACTGGACTGGCAGCTCCATGCTGGCTATCCCAGCTTGATGCTATTAATGGCTACGGCCCATCCTCCCACTTAAGCGGAGGGTGGGTCTTTTTGTTCTTGTTAATGAACCAAAGAAATATATTTTACTCAAAAAAGAAGATTGCTTATATTTGTAAAAAGTGATATCATAAAAATATCAAAGAGATATAGGAGATGATCCAGCATGAATGAAAAAAAAGCTTTTCATCTAAATGGCTATCTGGCCCTGCTGATAGGGTTTGCCGCAACCATCGGTGGAGTGGCGATGATTGCGACGGAATTGAAAATATCCGATGATCCATCGATTCCTATGTTTGTATTCGGTGTGGTACTGGTAGGACTCGCGGCAATTATCGCTTCCTCCCTCACTATTGTGCAGCCGAATGAAGCAAAGGTTATTACTTTTTTTGGTACCTATGTCGGTACGGTTATTCAAAGCGGGTTGTGGATGGTATTGCCGCTTACGGTAAAAGCAACGGTTTCGCTGAAGGTTCGGAACTTCAATAGCCAGAAGCTTAAGGTAAATGATGCGGGGGGCAATCCGGTTGAAATCGGAGCCGTTATCGTATTTAAAGTGGTGGATACGGCCAAGGCAAGCTTTGACGTTGATCAATACGAGCGGTTTGTCGAAATTCAGAGTGAAACGGCTATCCGTCATATTGCGGCCAAGTATCCCTATGACACCTTTGAGGATGATACCGTGGCATCGCTTCGAGGCAATGCGGATGAAGTGGCTGCAGAATTGCTAAGAGAGCTGCAGGATCGTCTGGATGTAGCGGGCGTGGAGCTGCGTGAAACCCGCATTACCCATTTGGCATATGCGCCGGAAATTGCCAGCGCAATGCTCCAGCGGCAGCAGGCCACGGCAATTGTTTCGGCCCGCCAGAAAATTGTAGAAGGCGCTGTAGGTATGGTGGATGCCGCTTTGAAGCAGCTGGAGGGTGCCGGAATTGAGCTTGATGCGGAGCGGAAGGCGGCTATGATCAATAACCTGATGGTTTCCATTGTATCTGATCGCGCTGCCCAGCCGGTTATTAATACAGGATCGCTGTATAGCTGAGGGTAAGCCGATATGGCTAAAGAAAAAAAAGCATTTCCATTGCGTCTTGACCCCGAGATTCATAAGGCGCTGGAGCAATGGGCAGGTGACGAATTCCGCAGCGTCAACAGCCATATTGAATATTTGCTCAGAGAAGCTTTAAGCAAGGCAGGCAGATTAAAGAGGCCAGGACGCCCTCCTACGGATTATGAGTAATTTCCGGTTATAACAAGCAAGAGGACCTGCCAATGTTGACTTGGCAGGTCTTTTTGAATCTGCATGGAACTGTACGTGTAGATTATAGATTTGAGAAAAGCCCTAATGAACCGCAGTATGTATTGTACTCCTTTAAGATAAAGGATAAGAAGTGGATACTTGCAGATGTGAATGCGGATGCATCGTATAAACCTTGTCCAAGCGGCAAGGTAAATCCAAGGTTCATAAATGAAACGGATTATTCAGGGGTTGAGCTTCAATGGATAAAAGTAATAAATCAAGATGTAAAGGAAATTGCAGAAGAAAATCATGAAACCTTTATGAAACCCTTCCAAAGGTTCCATATGCGTCCGTCGAATTAATTGATATTGAAACCGTAGTCAATTACACCCTTCTTTAATTGATTTTCGTGCACTTGACAACAAAAATCTATGGTATAATTTCAAATAACAGGAACGTTAGTTCCCTTAACACTTCTATGACCAAGCATTTGTACAACGAATCAATCATTTCAATTCGACTGCGACGAAGATTCCAATCTGGTTGCATTTTTACAAAGTTGAGAAGAGGGGGGAATTAAAATGAATACAATCAAAAGCATGATGGACCACATGTACTGGGCTGGCGGGATAATTATGGATGCGCTTCAGGATAGCGGGACGAATAACAAGGAACTATTTAGGCTGGTTCGGCATATCGCCATTGCGGAAAGAGTCTGGCTGCTGCGGCTTAACGGCAAGAGCAGCGCTCACTATTCGTTGTGGGAGGAAGCGGAAGACCTCACGACACTCCGGACGATGTTTAAAGAGAACGCCAAGCAATATCAGCTCTACATCGAAGGGCTCGATCCATCTCAGTTGGACGAGATGATCGATTATGCCAACCAAAGCGGTGTTCCGTTCCGAACGTCTGTCCGGGACATCCTCTTGCAAGTCCTCCTGCATGGTCAATATCACCGGGGACAAATCAACCGGGCGCTTCGGAGCGAACCGGCAGAGCCCGCCCAAGTTGATTACATCACGTTTGCGAGGCTCTAACGTAAGCCGGAGAAAAACCCTCGGTCTAACGAACAGAAATCACATAGAAGGCATGGTGAGAGGGATGTGCTTGCACATCAAAGCGAAGTCGAGGGCAAGCTGCTGAAGAAAGACTCTATGGAGGATGTGCAAGGCGACGAGCGGGTGGCAGAGGTTTATTTGGGCAAAAGGCAGGATGACTATGCTAGCCGTTCAACAGCTTGATTCCGGCTATGGCGAAAGCGTCATTCTGCGGGATACCAGCCTGCGCGTAAGGGCGGGCCAGGTCGTCTGCCTGCTGGGCCGCAACGGCGTAGGGAAAACAACGTTGATAAAAACCGTCATGGAGCTGCTGAAGGCCAGGCAAGGAGAGGTTGGCTACAACGGCGCCGGGGTTATCCGCTCCATTAAAGGGGATGGCCGAACTGCCATTTTGCTGGTGGAGCAAAGTCTGGAATTTGTAAAGGATGTCGGGGGTTATTTTTACGTCATCGACAAGGGCGGCATTGCGTGGGAGGGGGAACCGGAGGCTTTAACGGACGAGGTCGTGCGCCAATATTTGACGTTGTAGCCGTGTTTCAGGGCGAACCTGCGGCGGCTTCCGCCTTTCTGCCGCGCCCCGTGGCAGGGAGGCGGAATGGCCATGTTTGGAGGATGCTTTTGTGCGAATGGGCGGCTCCGGTTGAAGGATATTTATTTTGCTCAAGGAATGATTTGGGTGGGCTGGCGCTGTGTATAAGAAAATGGGAGCGGATGAATACTATGGTCAGATTCAAAAGCAGCATTGAAGCAGCAACCTTTTTTACAGCATGGCGCATGGAAGCACCCACCCCATCAAAGCGCAAAATCAATGCGAATAGATTAGGTGTACAGGAAGCATTTTACATCCAGTGTATTCAAAATCCTCTAGGGAAAGCGGGGCAACAAGAAATGAAAGCAACTGGAATAGTTCGTCGCATTGATGATCTCGGACGAGTGGTCATTCCTAAGGAAATCCGTCGTACATTGCGTATTCGCGAAGGCGACCCTCTGGAAATATTCGTCGATCGCGACGGCGAGGTTATTCTGAAAAAATATTCGCCGATCGGCGAGCTGGGCGATTTTGCCAAGGAATACGCGGAGTCGCTATTTGAAAGCACGGGCCATATGACGCTTATCTCGGACCGGGATACAATCATTACTGTGGCCGGGGCGTCCAAAAAGGAATTAATGGACAAGCCGATTGGCGCAACGCTGGAAAACTGCATGGATAGCCGCAAAACAGTTTCCGAAACCGGCGGCGGCTCGTATGAAATCGTTAAGGATGTACAGGACACGTTCAGCTCCTTTGTCGCTGCGCCTATTATTGCGGGCGGCGATCCAATCGGCACAGTTGTTCTCCTCAGTAAGGATGAGGCCGTCAAAATGGCGCAAATGGAAACAAAAATGGCGGAAACGGCCGCAGGCTTCCTGGCGAAGCAGATGGAGCAGTAGAGGTACAACGGAAGTGTGTATAAAAGGCAGGAAACATTAAGTAACACTAAGTAACACTAAGTAACTGGTTGAGCCTGAGCCAGCAAGCAATCAGAAAACAGGGTGGCTTAATACAGGCAGCAGAGGCTTCTGCGGCGGGGAAGGCAAGTCAAACCCGCCAGGAGGTCTCTTTGTGTTAGGGAGCGCCATATGGCAAAATGTTCTGATTTCCGCTTTTGCGCTATAATGGATGCATTATGGATGATATTTTGAAAGTGCACCAGATGCGGGAGCGTGGGGAATGAGCCGGAGGATAGAGGGAAATAAGCCGGCGGCGTTTTGGAGGAACGGCGTGGTGGCGATGACGGGAGCGGCGCTGCTGTCCAAGCTGATTGGCTCCTTGCAAAAGATACCGCTGCAAAATATGGCGGGTGACCGGGTATTTGGCTTGTATAATGCCGTATACCCTCTGTACCAGCTAGTTGCTGTTTTGGCAACCGCAGGCTTGCCAACGGCCGTTTCCATCGTAATTGTCCGTCGCGCACAAGCGGCAGAGGATGGCGGGCCGCGCGGAGAACGGCTGGCGCTTCTAGCCGCCCTTCTGCTGCTTGGCGTTAGCGGAACGGTTTCGTTTCTATTGATGTGGGCAGGCGCAAGCCGGATTGCGGCATGGATCGGCGATGCCTCTGCGGCGCCCGCGATCCGCATGCTTGCCATTGCGCTGCTGCTGTCTCCGTTGGCGGCGGCGCTTCGGGGATTTATGCAGGGGCGGGGGCTTATGACGTATTCCGCCCTGTCGCAAGTGGCGGATCAGCTGGTTCGGGTTGCGGTAATGCTGTCCGCGCTTGGCGCCGGCCTGGTAGCGGGCTGGAGCGAAGCTGCACTGGCCGCTGCCGTGATGAGCGGCTCCGCTGCCGGAGCGGGAGCCGCCTTGCTGCTGCTTGGCTTGCTGTTGAGCAGGCTGCGGAAGGGCAGCCTCTTGCTAGGAGACGGGGAAGGGTCTGCGAGAGAACGCGCATCTGAAAGAGAAGAAAAAGCTTCAAGAGAAGACGGGGCTATAAGAGAAGGCATGCCTGAAAGAGAAGTCAGAGATGGGATAGCGCTGGCAGACGCGGCGAAAGCAGGGCTTGTTGCCTGTGTTGCCGAGGGAAGCGGACCCCGGAAGAGGCTGGGCCGCCTTTGGGTGGAGATCAAGGAGCTTGCGGGACTGGCGCTGCCCGCAGCGCTTGCCGCTATCGTGGTGCCTGCGCTTGGCGTCGTGGATGTGTTTACGGTGCCGCGCTTTCTGCTGGTGGATGGCCATGCAGAAGCCTCTGCCATGGAGATGTTCGGCATCTACAGCCGCGCCCAGCCGCTGGTTCAGTTAGTGATTATGGCGGCAGGGGCCGCTTCCGCTGCTTTGGTACCGGGTTTTGTGGCCGCTAAGCAGTCAGGGCAGTTTCTGGATGCCGGCTTGCGCTTGTCGCTGCTCATGCGCATCTCCTGGATTATCGGAGCGGCATCCGCTCTTGGACTGGCCATGTTGGCCGAGCCCATCAACATTATGCTGTACAAGGACGCGCAAGGCACGGCCGCCTTTGCGCTGACGGGGTTGACTGCGCTGGCCGGCTGCGTCAGCGCGGCATCCGCGCCCGCCCTGCAATCGCTGGGGGCGACCCGGGTTCCTGCGGCACTGCTGCTGCTCGCCGCTTTGCTCAAGGGCGTGCTCAACGCCGCGTTAGTCCCGTCCCTGGGCATCCAGGGAGCGGCCATCTCCGGCGTTGCTGCGCTGAGCGCCGCGGCGATGCTTGGCGCCGCGGCCCTTCGCCGGGCGGCGGCAAGCGCCGGAGCGCCGCCGCATGTTCGGCCTGCGGCGGGGGCGGGCAGCGGCATGCGCCCCGCCGCAGGCGCAGCTCTTGCGCTCGCAGCGATGGCGGCGGCGCTGTGGCTGCTAGAGCGCGGGCTGGCTCCCGCGCTCGGTCATTCGCTGCCGCCGCGTATGGCAGCGGCTGTGCTGGCGCTGACGGGCGTAGCTGCCGGCGCTTGTGTGTTTGCCGCAGCCGTGCTGCGCTGCGGCGTTATTGGCGCGCGCGAATGGCGCGTGCTGCCTGGCGGCGAGGCGTTGGCCGCTCGCCTTAGACGTTGGCGGCTGTTGCCGCCTCAATAAAGGGAGGAATTAACATGTACTATAGCGGCATTGAAGTCGTCGGCCTTGGTTCCGGCGATCCCGATCAGCTAACGCTTGGCGTTTTGCGGAAGCTGCAACAGGCATCCAAAATAATTGCCCGGACCAAACAACATCCCGTCATGACTCTATTGGACAATAATGGAATTGCTTACACTACCTTTGATCATCTGTATGAAAAATTTGATTCTTTCCCTCAGGTCTATGAAGCTATAGTTGACGAGCTGATGAAGGCCGCAGCTACCGATCCGGATGGGAAGGTGCACGGGCAAGAGGGAGGTCCGCTGACCTCCGAGTTTCTGATTTACGCTTTACCAGGCCATCCCATGGTTGCGGAGCGTACCGTACAGCTGCTTCGCGAGCGCTGCGCCGGATCTGGATTGGAGCTGCGCATCACGGGCGGGGAAAGCTTTCTGGATGCTGCTTTTTCGTCCTTTGGCATGGACCCCATTGAAGGTTTTGCTCTGCTGGATGCGGCCGAGCTTTCGGCCTCCATGCTTCAGCCCCGGCTTCATACACTGATCGGGCAGGTTTATGATGTCTTTACCGCCTCCGACGTCAAGCTGGCGCTAATGGAGGTTTATCCCGATGATTACGAAGTTCTGGTAGGACATGCGCTTGGCGTTCAGGGCCAGGAAAAAATATTGAAAATGCCGCTGTACGAGCTCGACCGCGACAATGGCTACGGCAATTTGTCCTTAATTTATGTGCCGCGCAATCTGGACCCGGCGCTCCGCAACCGGACCTTCGAGCGGCTGCATGAAATCGTGGCTATTCTCCGCAGCCCAGAGGGATGTCCTTGGGACCGCGAGCAAACGCACAGCTCCATTCGCAAAAATTTTATCGAGGAGTTGTATGAAGCGCTGGAAGCGTTGGACAATGATGATCCGGCAGGCATGCAGGAGGAGTTTGGCGACGTTATTCTGCAGGTCATGCTGCACAGCCAGATGGAAGAGGAGGTTGGGGCCTTTTCCGTGTTCGACGTTATTCAGTCGCTTAACGAAAAATTGATTTTTCGCCATCCGCATGTGTTTGGCGATTCCAGCGCCAGAAATTCGGAGGAAGCGCTTGTCAATTGGGAGGCCATGAAGGCGGAGGAAAAACGGAGAAAAGGCGCGGAAAAAGCGCCGTCCATGCTGGATGGCATACCGCCTGACCTGCCTGCTTTGATGAAGGCTTATAAAATTCAGAAAAAAGCGGCTAAAGTAGGATTCGATTGGGGCGAAATCGACCCCGTTTTGTCCAAAATCGAGGAGGAGCTTGCGGAACTGAAAGAGCGGATAGCGGAGAATGATCTGGAGAAGGGTGCGGACGAATTGGGAGATTTGTTATTCGCCGTCGTTAACGCCTCGCGCTTTATTGATGCCGATCCCGAAGAAGCACTCTCTCGAACCAATCGGAAATTCAAGCATAGATTTCAATATATAGAAGAGAAGCTTCGTATAAACGGTAAAACCTTTGACCAGACTGATTTAATAGAAATGGATGCTTGGTGGGAGGAGGCAAAACGTCAGGAATAGCGCTAGTTGCAGGGCAGTTGGGAGAACCCGGAATTGTTTCTTTGACGCAGACGCCTAGTATCGCTTAGAATGGTAGAACGGGATTTATGCTTCTGAACAATTTCTGAACATTTGTGAATTTGCATTCGTCACCGTTCGTCTTCATTCCACACAAATCCCAAAAAAATTTGAAACTCCCGGCAGGATTTTCATCTCACGAGCAGAATAAGTATTCTTCGTGAGAGCAAATAATGCCAACGGGCATGCGGCCTCAGGGCTGCAGCCACTATAATGTTTCCATAACATAGGAGGAAAATTACAATGAACAAAACAGATCTGATCAACAATATTGCAGAGAAGAGCGGCCTGACTAAACGCGATGTAGAAGCCGTTCTGAACGGTTTTCTGGGCGAAGTAACCGACGCTCTTGCCAGCGGTGACAAAGTACAATTGATCGGCTTCGGTACTTTCGAAACTCGCAAACGTTCCGGTCGTATCGGCCGCAACCCGCAAACTGGCAAAGAAATCGAAATTCCTGAATCCAAAGTTCCTGCTTTCAAAGCAGGCAACAAGCTGAAAGAAGCTATTAAGTAATAAAATGAGGCTTGATAAATTCCTCAAGGTATCCCGACTGATCAAACGGCGCACCGTTGCAAAGGATGTATCCGATCAAGGACGCGTCTGGATTAACGGCCGCGAGGCGAAAGCCAGCAGCTCCGTTAAGGTCGGGGACGAGCTCCAAATCCAATACGGACAGAAAATCGTTACCGTTCGCGTTGAACGCATCGCGGAGACGACCCGTAAGGATGAAGCCGGCGAGCTGTATACCTTGGTAAAGGAAGAGCAGCGCCCGCGCGAGAACGATCTCGATTGGTAACGCGGCTCCAATCCTTTTAAGCAGAAGAGCAGACCATGAAGCGTTTTTCGCCCATGGCCTGCTTTTTTTGTACATCCTTCCATTCCATTTGCTGAATAAGTAACTTTTTTCATAAATCAAACAGCCCACTTTCCCCACGCAGCGGGTTCTAATCCTTGTCCGGCCCCCATAGATTAGTAGAGAATATTAGGGAAGCGGGGGAGTGCCATATGGCGGAACAGGGCAAAGGGCACAAGAGTGGGGACATCAAGCTGATTAATCGTAAAATGCTGGAGCTGACGGGCGTCATCAACGTGGAAAGCTTCGACAGCGAGGAATTTTTGCTGGAAACGGAGCTTGGTTTTTTGACCATAACGGGGCAAAATTTGCACATCAAGCTGCTTAGCCTGGAGCAAGGGCTGGTTTCGATTGAAGGACTCGTGCATTCGCTCGCTTATCTGGACGGCGCGGCCGCAAGCAAGTCCAAAGGATTGTTCGGGAAGCTGTTCAAATGACGTTGGAGGTTCAATGGCTCACCGTCGCCTTTATGCTGGCTTGCGGCGCCGGCATGGGGGCGGTGTTCGACGGTTACCGCGTCATTTCCAGCGAGCTGCGTTTTCCGCGCTGGTGGCTGCCGTTGATGGATGTGGCCTACTGGGCGCTTGCCGCCGTAGTCGTTTTCCGTATGCTGTACGCCAGCAATAACGGTGAAGTGAGAGCCTATGTGTTTCTGGGGCTGGCACTTGGCGCTATTCTTCATTATTGGCTGTTCAGCTCCCTGGTGATCAAGCTGGTCAAATGGCTGATTGATGCCGTTCGAGCCGTTTTTTCCTTTTTGGGGAAAATGGTTATGCTGCTGATCGTAAAACCAGTTCTTTGGCTGTTGAAAGTTTTGAAAATGATACTTGTTTCTGGGTCTATGCTCACTATTTTCGTCCTGAAAATTGTGCTACAATTGGGTCGTCCTTTTTGGATACTTCTAAGATGGATATTTTCGCCATTGGTTTTATGGATCGGCCGTTTGTTAAAGCCTTATGTGGACAAGTTGACGGAAAGCCGGTTTTGGAAAAGCACGGCACTATTTTTGAGTGAAAAATGGAAACTATGGTTCGGGAGGGACAAGCGCTAATGGCAACTGCAACGGTGAATAAGGGAGCGGCAATGATGGCCGCCAAACGCAGATTCAAAATCTGGATGACCTTCATCGTCCTGTTTATGGGCTGGGCGGGATATACTCTTTTTGGCCAGTTGCAGCAGCAAAACGCGACCCACCAGAAATTAAGCGGCATTCAGGAACAGCTTGAGCTAACACGTCAGGAAAGCGAAGCGCTTCGCCTGGAAGTGGACAAACTGAATGATCCAGAATACATATCGCAGCTTGCCACCAAGGAGCAAGGCATGGTCAAGGAAGGCGAGCAGCAAATTTTCAGTGAATAAAGATTCGCGTGCGGATAGATGGGCAGATAATCGGGTGAACGTCTGTTGACCTTCATTCTTCGGTTCGGTTATAATCACGGTATAGGAACAGATCAAGACTGGCGGGGCTTTATAGAGGCGTTGTCCGTATGGTCCACGGCAATTGAAACTGTTTCCACTAAACTTTTGAGAGAGGAACATTTTATTTTATGGCAATTGAAGTGGGCGCCAAGTTAGAAGGAAAAGTGACAGGCATTACACATTTTGGGGCATTTGTCGACTTATCGGGAGGTGTCACTGGTCTCGTTCACATTTCCGAGATTGCCGATAACTATGTCAAGGACGTTAAGGATCATCTCAAGATTGACGATGTTGTCAAGGTAAAGGTGATCAACGTCGATAAGGACGGAAAGATCGGTCTTTCCATTAAGCAAGCCATTGATCGGCCAGAGGGCTCTGTACCGCCGCCGCGCGCGAGCGGAGGACCTGGAGGCGGAGGTGGCGGTGAACGATTCAACCGCGGAGGTCAGGACCGAGGCGGACGTCCCTTCAACAAGCAATCGTCTGGCAGACCGTCCTTCGGGAAGCCGTCATTCGAGGATAAAATGTCTCGCTTCTTGAAAGATAGTGAAGAGCGGATTTCTTCCCTGAAGAAAAACACAGAAGGCAAACGCGGCGGACGCGGAGCCAAGCGAGTATAATCCAATTCTATTCAAGCAGAGCCCTTGGGCTCTGCTTTTTTACTTTAAGCGAAGCTGTAGTTTTTGCTTCCGACTTTGCTGTCGCATTGCGGAATATGCCTTCCGTGACCAAAAAGTTTTCTTCCCGTCTCCACTTATACCGACAGTTTACTGCGGCGATTCGCCAAGCTGCTTGCGATCGGCCTGCTGTTTTTGTTGGGTGACTGGACAACGGCTGCTATGGCAAAGATGGTTCAAAGCCGCTGTGGGCGCAGGTTGCCGCTTGTGGTGACAAGAGCTGCACGGCTGTTCATTTTGTCGGAAAAAACTTTTGGGCCGTTTACGATAACTGACAAACTTCATGTGGACAACCTCCTATAATGGGAAACACATTACATTCGGAAATGGTGGTGTCTGTTCATGAAGAAGGAAGGTGTGCTGGAAGGCGCGGATAACGGACCGGAGAGCTTCTCCCGATCGGCATGGCAGAAGGTGGGGGAGCTGCGGGCGGTTAGGGCGTTTGCCAATGCGGGCCAAGTCGTCTTGGCCAAAAAATGGACGTTTCTTTTATTGGGTATAGGTTTTCTGCTGGGAAGGGCTGTTATTCTGGAGTCGCTGATGCCGTTTGCCGCCGCTTATTTTGCCGTCATGTATTTTATGAGGAGGGATTTAATCGTTTGGATTGCCGTCGCCCTGGTGGCGGGGAGCTGGTTTGCGGCAGAACCTGCGGCGCTCTGGATCGCAACGGAAATTGTAGCATTGTTCCTGCTGCTTAAGGGGCTTGAAGCTTACGAAAAGGCGGAGCTGTCCACTGTGCCCATTCTGGTGTTTGCCTCCATGCTGCTGGTTGGGCTGTTTAAAGTGTTTATCTTCAATACGCTGGGCTGGTATAACCTGCTGATGGTTGTGGTGGAGGCGGCGCTTGCTTTTGTCCTGACGCTGGTGTTTATCCATGCCATTCCCGTATTGACCATGACGCGAAAGTCGGCGGCGCTGCGGCATGAAGAAATCATCTGTCTGATGATTCTGCTGGCCTCTGTTATGACGGGTGCGGTAGGCTGGGTGCTTTACGGCATGTCTGCTGAACATGTGATGTCGCGGTATATGCTCCTGCTGTTTGCGATGGCAGGTGGAGCGCCGCTGGGCGCTTCTGTTGGCGTAGTTGCGGGGCTGATTCTCAGCCTGGCCGATTTTGGAGCGATTGTGCAGATGAGCATGCTGGCTTTTGCCGGACTGCTGGCGGGATTACTGCGTGAAGGCGGGAAGATGGCGGCGGCCTTTGGCCTGCTGCTGGGGACCTCCATTCTGACGATTTATATTGGGACGCAAGCGGATGTTATGAATTCCACCTGGGAATCCGTCGCCGCCGCCGTGCTGCTGATGCTGACACCCCGCGGCGTCATACGCACAATCGCTAGATATGTCCCGGGGACTAATGAGCATGCCAAATCGCAGCATGACTACGCTAAGCGGGTGCGCGAGGTGACGGCGGAGCGCGTATCAAAGTTTTCGGAGGTTTTTCGCCAGCTATCGGGCAGCTTTGGCCAACTGACGCAAAAAGCGGAGGAGCTTAAACGCGAGGATGAGCTGGGGCATTTTATGAATGCGGTATCTCAGCGCAGCTGCGGCAGCTGCCATCGGCAGCATGCCTGCTGGGGAGATAAATATTTTCATACCTATAAAATGATGACGGAGATGATGACGGCTGTTGAGGAGGATAAGGCGCATTCGCCCAAGGAGTATTCCCGCGGCTGGAGCCAGCATTGCGTAAAGACGCCGCAGGTGATGTCCATTATGAGGCATCAATACGAGCTTTATCAAAATAATCGGCATTGGAAAAAGCAGCTTAGCGATTCCCGCCAGCTGGTGGCGGATCAATTATTCGGCGTTTCCCAGGTGATGGACGACCTGTCGAAGGAAATTCGCCGCGAAGGCCAGACCCTGCATTTGCAGGAGGAACAAATCAGAGAGGCAGTTGAAGGATTAGGCTTATCCATTCTGGGGGTTGATATCGTCAATTTGGAGGAGGGAAATGTTGAAATTGAGGTGTATCACTCCTTCGAGCAAGGCTTTGATGAATGCCGCAAAATAATCGCGCCGTTACTGAGCGATATTCTTGGCGAGCATGTGGCGGTAAAATCAGAGACGCTTCCCGAGCGGCACGGCGAACCAACGCTGGTTACCTTTGGCTCCGCCAAGCAATTTGAGGTGGAGACGGGCGTGGCGGGAGCGGCCAAAGGCGGGGATTTGCTGTCGGGAGACAGCTTTAGTCTGGCCGAGCTGAGCGGCGGTAAATTTGCTGTAGCCATCAGCGACGGCATGGGCAATGGAGAGCGGGCGCGGCAGGAGAGCAGTGCGGCTTTGTCCATCCTGCAGCAGCTGCTTCAATCCGGCATGGATGAGAAGCTTGCCGTCAAATCGGTTAACTCCGTCCTGATGCTGCGCTCCACCGAAGAAATGTACGCGACGGTTGATCTGGCTATTGTGGACTTGTATACGGCAAATACAACCTTTATGAAAATTGGCTCAACGCCAAGCTTTATTAAACGCGGAAGGGAGGTCATTCCGGTTACGGCCAACAATTTGCCGATCGGGATCATACAGGACATAGACGTCGACTTTGTATCCATGCAGATGCAGCCGGGCGATACGCTGGTTATGATGAGCGATGGCATCTACGATGCGCCGGGCCATGCCATTAATAAGGAAATGTGGATGAAGCGCATTATTGGAGAGCTTGGAAGCGATGATCCGCAGGAGATGGCTGATGCGCTGCTGGAGACGGTCGTGCGGTATCATGAAGGCGAAATCGTAGATGATATGACGGTTCTTGTGGCGCGAATCGACAAGCATTTGCCGGAGTGGGCGTCCTTCCGCTGGCCAGGCGTCACCCGCATGGAACGTCCCAGAACGGTCAGCTAAAAAAGAAAGGATACGGTTTGCCGCCAGCATCCCCTTGATTGAACAAGCCATTCCTTATTAGTGCCCATTTAACCAAACGCCGTTTTACAGCGTCGATGCCTGCTTGGGGCACCGAGCTGCAAAACGGCGTTTCTTCTTTTTCTCGGTACTGAAAAGCGAACTTTTTGAACTTTCACTATAGGCGATGCGTTTTCCGATAGTCGGAGGGGCGCATATTGGTTTGCTTTTTGAACATTCGGCTGAGGTAAAAGCCGTTTTCGTATCCGCAAGCCTGGGCGATATCATCCAGCGTCCGGTCGGTGCCCGCCAGCAGCTTGCAGGCCGTCTGCAGCCGGATCGACGTAACGTAACGGATCGGGGTTTGGCGGAACGCTGCCTGAAAACGGCGGGTAAGCTGAACGGCGGTTAGCCCCAATGCCTGCGCAACCGTACGAATATCTCCGCCGGTCAACGCTTGTTTGCCCAGCATTTCGGCCGCCTCCTCCATCTGGGGGGAGACGGTGCCTTGCCCAATCGCTTCGCCTTCCACATGATGCTCGTTTATGATTAAATACCAGATATCCATAAGAAGATGCTCGCGGTACGAAGCAGTTGGCAAGGTATGAAGATTGTTTGCTTGGGCCAGCTTGATTAGATTGTCATCCAGCCGCTGCCGGCCTCTGACCAGCTTGATGTGTCCCGTCGGAATATGCGGAAGCTCCATTCCCATCTGAACATTCAAGCCATCCAAACCAAACACGACAAAATGAAAGCTCAGCGGCGAAAGTGTTTCTCTAAAAAAGCGATGATGAGGCGGACAGATAATGATATCGCCTGGTTCGCCCACCCCTTCGTGCAAGCCAATCCGGAATGTAAAACGGCCTTCCTCAATAATAAACATAACCCAGTCCTCGTAGGTATCCTCCGCCAGCAGGAAATGCTCCTTGTGCTGCCAATGCACACACGTATGCCATTGCGGAACCGGCAGGTGCATGGAGTCCCACCTCCTTGTTCATTATGAAATTATGGATATGTAATTTGAAATTAAGGCCATTCACCAAAGTTTATGGTTATCTTATCATGAAATTAAAGATATACCAAATAGATGGGAGCGTGATTGGGATGAGACAGGAAGTAGTAAAAAACAACGTAACGGTAATTGGCGGCGGTCTTGCCGGCGTATGCGCGGCTATTGCCGCTGCAAGGCTGGGACAAACGGTATCGCTTGTGCAGAATCGGCCCGTATTAGGGGGTAACTCCAGCAGTGAAGTGAGAGTGTGGGTATGCGGAGCAACGGGACATGGAGTTAATCGTTATGCCCGGGAAACGGGCATAATGGGTGAGCTGTTTGCCGAAAACCAATACCGCAATCCGGAAGGAAATCCGTACCTGTGGGATCTGGTTGTGTTGGAGGCTGTACGCGCCGAGAGCCGGATAACGCTTTTTCTCAATACGGATGTGCATGAAGTTGCGATGGAGCCTGGTGATGGCGAGCTGCGCCGCATTCAATCGGCAACCGGCTGGATGATGGGCTCCGAGCGTAGAATTACATTTCAAAGCGACATGTTTCTGGATTGTACGGGGGACGGGCTGCTTGGCTTTTTGGCAGGAGCCGACTTCCGGATCGGACGGGAGGCGCGGCATGAGTTTAATGAAGACTGGGCGCCGGAAATTGCTGATGATATTACATTGGGCAGCACCATCCTCTTTTATACCAAGGACGAAGGACAGCCCGTTCGTTTTGTTCCGCCTTCCTTTGCCAAAAGGATTGAGGAAACGTCCATTCCCATCCGCCGCGTCATCCGAAGCGGCGATTCAGGCTGTCATTACTGGTGGATTGAATGGGGCGGGGAGCTGGATACGGTGCATGAAAACGAGGCCATTCGCGACGAGCTGTGGTCGGTCATCTACGGTATCTGGGACTACATCAAAAATTCCGGAAAATTCGAGGCGGAAAATATGACGCTGGAGTGGGTAGGCTCTCTGCCCGGAAAGCGGGAATACCGAAGATTTGTCGGAGATTATGTCCTGAATCAAAATGATATTATTGCACAGCGGCCGTTTGACGACCGGGTAGCATTCGGGGGCTGGTCCATTGATCTTCATCCTCCACAAGGCATGTACGCTCAGGAAAGCGGCTCGAAGCATTATCATCCTGACGGCATTTACCATATTCCGTTCCGCAGCCTTTATTCCTGCAATGTCGGCAATTTGATGTTTGCCGGACGGAATATTAGCGCCAGTCATGTCGCCTTCGGCACAACGCGGGTTATGGCTACCTGCGCCGTAATGGGCGAAGCGGCAGGAACAGGGGCCGCTTTATGCGCCCGGGACGGCGTGACGCCAAGGGAGCTGCATGCGGCGCGGCTGGAGGAGCTTCAGCAAACGCTGCTTCGACAGGATGCGTCCATCATCGGACTTCGTAACCAGGACGCGCACGATATGGCCAGGTCAGCCAAAGCTGCGGCATCCTCTGTTTTGACAAAGCTTTCGATGGGAGCCTCTGCGGGAACGTATGCCCTGAGTCATCCGGCGGGCATGCTGTTCCCGGTAACGGGCAAGCTGGATAAGCTGAAGCTGCTGGTGGACGCCGATACGCCGTCAGAGCTTACAATAAGTCTTTATGGCACGGGAAAGCCGGAAAATTATATCCCTGCCGAGCTGATTCAATCCTTGACTATCGCCGTACCTTCGGGCAAGGAGCAGTGGGTCGAGGTGCCATTCCATTTCGAAACAAATGAGCCATGCAATGTTTTCGTGACGATAGAAGGTCATGAGGGAGTTCGTCTGCACCAAAGCGCTCAGCCGTTGTTTGGCGTATTGTGCTTTGCCGGAAGGGATGGCTCCTCGCCGGACTTTGCCCATTTTATGGAGAGCCAGAAAACAATGGCCTGGAGCATGGACGGACTGAATCGCACGCCTTTTTGCGCGGTGGTTGAACCGGAAACGGAGGCTTATGCTCCAGCTTCCATTATAAATGGTTATACGCGTCCTTATGGAGGACCGCAGCTATGGATGTCCGAGGCTATGTCCGAAGGAAGCGAGGAATGGATTTCGCTATCCTGGAAGCAAGAGGTAGCGGCCTCCGAGATTCGGATTATTTTTAACGATGATGTTAATGAGGACTTAATCAATCTTCATCATCATCGCACCCCGTTTGAGGTATTGCCGGAGCTGGTTCGGGATTACCGCCTCGAAGGCTTAACGGAGCAGGGCTGGAGGACGCTTCACAGGGAGACCGGAAATCGCAAGCGCCTGCGCGTCCATAAACTGGAGCAGCCAGAAGGCATAACGGCTCTTCGTCTTGTAGTGGAATCAACAAACGGCTCGCCGTATGCCCAAGTGGTCGAAATTCGGGTCTACGAATAAACATGTAGTATACCTCATCAAGTAATCATGCAAATGTAAAAAAAGCAGCTACCGCACCTCGCTATTTGCGAGGTGGCGGGGCTGCTTTTTTTGTGATTATTGTTTTGTTCAACTTAACCGTGGCAATCATTGTTGAGTATTGGTGATCGATTGAACATATGAGGAAACCTCGACGCGATAAGCCGTAATTTCTTCACCATCTCTGGAAACCACGTCGTTGCCAACCCATGTACCCGTGATGGTTGCTTTGCCAGGCTGCAAGCCGGGGGCGCCTGTCAAAATAATATATTCCTCGTTGAATAACACGACGCTCCTATCGCCATCAGTTGTAAAAATATCGCAAGTAAAACGAACCTTTTGCCCGCTGTATTGGAGGAGGTCGGTTAGCTGGATTTCGGTATAATCGGGCTTGATGCCGGAAAACTGATATTGCCCGTTTTCATAGGTGTAAAGCGCCTCCTGCCCGGCTCCCTCGTTGACATCATTAGTTACGATCAGTGTTCCGGGCTTGTCGATCCTAAAGCCGTCCGCCTCAAAGTCAAACAGATTAATTAGCGCCGAATCGCTGATTTCGTAAGCAGCATACCTGCCTTGGCGAGTAGAGGATTGGCCCTCCGCCAGCAGCACGAGGCGTCCTGACGGGCTTAAGTTTTCCTCCAGCCTGATCTCCCGGACCTGAAAGCCTTCGCCTAATTGTGCTTCCCTCTTGTCGATCGACAAATCCGGCAGCATGCGGGCCAATACAAGTTGTCCGTCCGCCGCTCCAATTGCGTATACAATCGCGCCAAACTGGTTCTTGCCGCTGATGACATAATCAAAGCTGACCCCCGGGCTGGCTTTCGCCAGGATGCGCTCCGGCTCCTGCGTGTTCCATCTGATTTCAATATTTTGCAGCTCTTTGCTCACATCCTTGTAATCGCCAAGCAGCGTATACGCTGCGATGGCTTCCTCGTATTTGCTCTCGGACACCAGCTGCTTGGCCTGCTTCACTTGCCCCGAGTAGACAGATTGAATATAAGAACGGATGGCTTTGCCTCTGGCAGCTATCAGCTTGGACCCTTCAATTGCTTTGGCATTGCGGAAAAAGACGGACAAGTCGCCCTTATCCTCCAGCTTCTTCAAGTAGGAAAGAGTATAGTCCTCTACCCCAGGATAAACCCAGTCTGCATTAATGCCCTCCTGCTTGTAGAAGTCGAGCAGCCGCGCTCCTTCCGCAAGAAGGGCTTCTATGCCGCTGCCGTCTGCCTTGGCTGCTAGCCGCCCCTGGTCGTAAGGCTCGAATGCCGCACGCAATGCAGTCTCTTTTTCAGCAGCGCCGCCAAAGTAAAGCTCTGGAATAAGCAGGTATGCGATAACGGTTTTATCCGAAAACGCCGCTTTTTTCGTTTCCGCCTGAAGCTGCTGCTCAAGCGTCTTTTTGTATGTGGAATAAGCATTTGTAAAATGAGCGTCGATGCGATATTGCTTGCTCAATTCATTGAAGATTTTTTCGAATTGTCCGCCTCTGGCAGCCGCTGTTCCGGCAAGCTTTTGATAGTCGTCATAGGACTTGGCGGGGTTGTTGTTTTCTCCGTTATTGTCCAAAATGCCCAGCAGCTTATTTTGGATTTCTTCCACCGGCTTCAGCTTGTCTATCGCCGCCTCGGTTTCTTTTTCCTTATACTGCATCCACCGGTTATTCCGGGCTTTTAAGTAATAGCCGTATGCCTGCACCACATCGTTCTGCTCCAGGTAATGAGCTGCCTGGCGGTAGTCCTGAACCTTGGCATAGCCCGCAAACAGCTTGTAAGCAATCAGGGCAAGCACAACAAGTGCGGCAAGAAGGCTCCACAAGATCAATGTCCTGGATTTTTTATAGGAAACAATTAGCATGAATGAGTTCATCCTTCCTGCCAGATCGCTTGAACATCAGGGTCAAAGCCGTAACGCACCTTTGCCGCTTCCCTGCAAGCCTGCTGGAGTCTTGCCAGGGGGCCGGAGGTTGCGCCGTTCACCAGCTTGCACAGGCGAAGAAACCGCTCCTTGGGCAGAAATTCCATATAGTCTAGTATAACGGGATAAAAACGTTCGATATAAGGCCTCATGCGAAGCGATGCGACTGAGGCGTTAATCATCAGCTCTTTGCCAAAGGGCAGCTGCTCAATGCGAAGACGATGTGTAAGCAAATAATCCAGCACAGATTGGCGAATGAGAGACTTGTTAACCTTGGATACTTCATACAGGTAGGTTATAAATTCCTTATTGTAGGCCGCTGGAAGCAGTGTTTCCAGCTCCAGCTCCATGTCTTTTCTTATAATAAGCTGATTCAGACACATAATTTTTAAATTTTTGACATGCTCGATGGTTAGCAGCGAACCCACCTCGCGCAGCTTCTCGTATGCCTCTTTATGCCGGTCGTTTTTCAAATCCTCCCCCGCAGAGAGAGCATCCTTCAGCAAACCTTCGCGAATGCTGGGCATATGGCGATTCGTTATTTTTTGCAGGCGGCAAATTTCCTCAGAGGGCCGGAAATGCTTTTTAAGAACAAAGTATAGAGCTATGACAACGGCCGCGCCCAAAAGCGCGATGCCCAGCTCAAGAAAATTTCGGGCCGCTAATGCGGCTACTCCCAGAAAAGCGGCTAAAACAAGCGCTTCCGCATAAAAAAGCCGTTTGTTCAACGTTGCCGCATATTCCTGCAGCGTCACAAACGATTGCGAGCCGCAGCCGCTGCAAGGCTCCTCCGGCAGGACCGTATAAGAGCCGCAGGCCCTGCAATAGCGGAGCCGCTGCCATTGATGGGAAAGCTTAATGTGCTTGCGGAATTGAACCGCGCGTTTAACGTTCATTGTCATCACCTGTCCGGTTAAGCGAGGCAATCAGCTGCTTGTCGATTCCGGCGGCGGTTGCCGCTTCTGCCCTGCGTTTGCGAAATAGGAACCATTTTGCAAACAAATATAGAACGCCAGCTAACAGAATAGCGTATGTAATCATGTGCCTCACCTCAGCGCATTTTAATCTTTTTGAACTTGCATTTTAATAGAATTTTAAGGACTTCTATACAGAATTTTATGGAACTTTACGGATATTGGGGGTAATATTAAACGTAAAGATTATAGCACAAAAATGGAACAAATTTACCAGGCTATGCCTTGAAGCCCCGTTAGGAGCAAAAAGGCATTGGAAGCCAACTGCCTTAATCATAGAGTTTGGAGCAGTATGAAGCAACTTTTGAGCTTATCGCTTGAAGCAATTTAACATCGGGAATGGTGGGAACGCAGAAATGAAGGACGCAAAAAAATATATAGCCTTATTGCTTAGCATGATTATAACCGTGAGCCTGTTTGCCGGGTTTTACGGGGTTCCTTATGCTGGAGCCGCAAACGACCAACAAAAAATCGACGTTATGCTGGTAGTGGATGCCAGCACCTCGATGAACAGCAGCGACAAGCAAAAAGTAGCCAATGAAGCTATGAAGATGTTTGTCGATATGACCTCCGAGCAAGGCGACAAAATTGGCGTCATGGCCTATACGGATCAGATCGTCAGGGAGAAAGCGCTCCTGAAGATCGAAGGGCCGGAGGACAAAAAGGAGCTTAAGCGGTTTATCGACCAGGTAGCGCGCGGCCCTTATACGGATATTGCCGTTGGGGTGGCGGAATCGGTGAAGGTGCTGGAGCGGAGCGGAGAGCCCGATCATTCTCCGATGATCGTGCTGCTGGCGGACGGCAACAATTCGCTGCCGAAGGAGCGGACGCAGGAGCAGTCCGATAAGGAGCTTCAAGCAGCCGTGAATCAGGCCAAGTCTGCCGGAATTCCGATTTATACCATTGGCCTGAATGCGGATGGAAAACTGAACAAGCAGGCGCTTCAAGACTTGTCCGACGATACCGGAGGCAAAGCCTTTGTAACCAGCTCGGCGGATGATTTGCCTCGGATTTTGAGCGAGATTTTTGCCGACCATTTGAAGCTTAAGGTCATTCCGCTTACGGCGCTCACGGGCAATGGCCAGTTTCAGGAAGTGACGGTATCCATACCTAACGGCAACGTTATCGAAGGCAATATTTCCATCATCTCCGGCAAGCCGGTAGAGGTGAAGCTGGTCGATCCGGCGGGCAAGGAGCGTCCGGTGCCATCCGATGGCGTACTCTATTCCACCTCCAATGCCTATTCCCTTATCAAGCTGCTGAAGCCGGAGCAAGGCGACTGGAAGCTTCAGGTCAAGGGAGCGAGCAAGGATAAAATCGACATTAATCTAGTGTTTAATTATGATTTGCAGCTAGCCGTCAAACCGGTTGCCGGTCCTTTCAAAAAGGGAGGCAAAGTCGACATTGAAGCGCAATTGGAGTCGAACGGGCAGGCGCTTGGCGATCCCGATTTGTACAAGGGAATGACCTCCAAGCTGGTTGTGACGGACATCGACGCAGGCACAACAACCGAATTGCCGATGACCAATGGCGGCAGCCTGTTTTCCGGCACCTTTGAAATTCCCGAAAGCCGCAATTACGAGCTGGTTGTAAGAGTTGAGGACAACAGCTTTTTCCGCGAATCCGAGCCGGTGCAAATTAATGCCGGAGGAGGAGCCGCCAAACCTTCATCGACGCCTCCAGCAACATCGGGACAGGTTCCTGCGTCGGAGAAGGAGGGACTGAATTGGCCGCTTGTGATTGGCGGACTTGCGCTGCTGCTCCTGCTGGCGGTTGCGGCCTGGTATGCGCTCGCGCTGGTGAAAAGGAACAACAAGGGCTTTTACGGACAATTTATTATTGAAATTCACGACGAGGATACGGGCGAAAGAACGAGTCCGCAATACAAGAAGCTGTCGGGCTTCAAGGGCAAGCTCAAGCTTCATCAGCTGCTCCAGCTTGCGCCAGAATTTGCGGAAACGGACAAAATTGTGTTTCGTCCCGGGAAAGACTCCGTATTTATAGTGAACCAAAGCGGCTGCCTCATCGAAAAGTCGGGCCGCGCGTTTGACGCCGCCAAAGGCAAAGAACTGAAAAATAATGACCGTATCAAGATTTCGCTTCAAGCCGTTCATAAATCTATTATTCTGGATTATATCAATTAGGAGGCTTAAGACATGAAAGCAGTCGTACGCGAGCATATACAGCAGTTGGATGTTTCCCAGGGCGGAGGCATCGTCAGCGACAAAATACGGGTCGACACCATCGACAATCCCATGCTGGTTATCGGTCTTGGCGGGACGGGCATCGACGCCTTGCTTCGGTTGAAATATCAAATTAACCGCCGCTTCAAGCTGCCGGAGGACCCCATCACCAAGAAAAAACGGGATAAGCCCGACAATGTGGAATTTATCGCTTTCGAAACGAACGAGCAGGACCGCCATAAAAAATACAAGGGGATCGGTCTTGATCCCCTGACTGAATTTGTGCTGCTCTCCAATGCGGAAATTGGCAGCCTGCTGCAAAACCGCCGTCAGCTTGAGTCTTACATTACAGACTGGCTGTCGCCGGAGCTTCTTATTACGGACGGCATCAGCGGCGCGTCGGGCATACGCCAGGCGGGGCGCCTGCTTCTTTTTACAAAAATATTGACTGTTGTGCAGGCGCTTGAGAAAAAAATAACAGGTTTGTCCGTCGGCACCAACAAAAAGCTGATGGTCTTTTTGCTGACCGGTCTATCTGGAGGAACCGGAAGCGGATGTTTCCTTGATATTTCCTATATTGTACGTGCGATTATCGAAAGAGAGCATGGCACGGCGGGCGTGGACAAGGTCAACATGCTGGGGTATCTGTTTATGCCGGACGTCAACCTGGCCAACAACAGCTTGTCGGATCATACCAAGGAATATATTAAGAAAAACGGCTATGCGGCGCTTAAAGAGCTGGATTACTGGATGAACGTAGACGAGCGCGGCGAACGCTTCAAGCAGCGTTACGGCAATGCCATTACGGTAAACTCGCCAATGCCTCCATTTAACCTTGCCCATCTGATTTCGGCTACCAATACGGAAGGCAAGCTGCTGGAAAATTCCTATGATTACTGCATGAACGTCACCGCTGAAAATATTACCAACTTTATGGCCAGCGAGGACAAGCAGTCCGGCGATGAATTTGCGATTCATGACTACATCAGCAACACGCGCACCAATATCAATCAGATGGCCCGCCCGTTTGCGGCCAATTATCAATACAACATTCTCGGCGCATCCTCCGCGATCCTGCCCATTGAGGAAATGACGACGTATCTGGCCTTCAAACTGTTCAAGCGGATGGAAAAAATGTTTGATTCCAATCCTTCGCAGCAGGATGTGGACCAGTTGCTTCGCAGCCTTGGCATGGACAAGGAATCCATCCAGCGCGAATTCGAAAAGCGGGTGCCGGAGCCGATTTCGGGCTACCAGAACAGCGAGCGCTTCAGCTATAACAATGTTGTCAAAACGCAGGTGGTCAGCGTAGATACCGAGCTGGAGCAAGGTTATCTGGCGCGCGCCCGCGAGGAATACGTCAAAACAAAAAAACAGCTTCCAGCTCAGTTGATGGAGGCCTTCACCGAACGAATCAACCGCATGTTCCTGAACCCGGAGCAAGGACCGTTTTTTGCTTCCCGGTCCATTTATACCAACAAGGGTTATTGCCTTATTAATTCCATCCGGGCGGAAATCGAATCGCTGCGGGAACATATTTCGCGAGTGCCGGATGATATCGAAGCCGCCAAAACGGTGGCGAACGAGCGGCTTGGCGACGCCCGCACGGCGTTTATTTCCAAGGAGCGCAAAAAGGATACGTACATCGAAGCCAAAATCCAGGAATATTTGCTGTATGCCGATCGTGAGCGGATGATCCAGATGGTGGAATTTTACGAGGATTTGGCGGAGCTGATCAACGGTCAGAACTCACGTATTTATTCCGTTTTCACGGAAGTGCTCAACTCCCTGAACAGCATTTTTGATAATAACGGCAAAATCCTGGTGAACGGCGACGAGCAGGTCGATCACAAAGGCAACCGGACCTATTACTGGAATGTGGTCAGCGTGCCCGATATTGTCAAAACGGTCAGCAGCATTATGGACGAGCGCGATGTAAACGACTTGATCCGCGACTTTACCCGCGAACTGCTATCCAAAACCGACCAATGGGTGAAGGAGCAGGAAATTGATATTGTCAGCTCGGTTTCGGATTTTCTGTCGGAGCATTTCGGCGCGTTGATTACCCGGTCCATGGAAGAGTTTCTGGTGATGAAATACGGCAACGACAGCACCGTGGATTCCGTCATCGAGAGGGTCATTGCGAAAAAGCTGGATGAAGAAGCTATTCCGGTATTCCATTTGAACAACAGCTCGGGTCATTTCCATTTTCCATCAGCCGGCTTTGTGTCCATTCCCGCCGATGCTCCAAGCATTCGCAAAGGGATCGACCGCTTCAAGGAGCTGGCGCTTGGCAACTCCAAATTCACCATTAAGGAAAGCCAGGTGAAAAACCGGATTTTCTGGCTGAATACGCGCAACGGCATTCCGTTGTTTGCATATACGCCGATGCAGCTGCTTGAGGAAAGCTACGAGCGCACCATTCTGGAGCAGGAGGGCATCGGACGACATCTGGTACAGACGAATCAGCGGAACTGGACCTATCTGCCTTCGCCGATTCCGGAAAAATCATGGGGCGATGTTTATTCCAATACCCGCATCAAAGGCCATAATGCGGCTATCCGTCAATTGTTCGATAAAGCGGTCGAGCTTGGCGTAATTGCCGAAAAGGCCGAAAATGTAACAACAAACAGCCGCTTTGAATGCATAGTGGCCCAGCCGTTTGATCTCCAGGCTTTCCTGGCGGGCTTTAACTTTGGAGCGGATAAGGATAAACCTAACTTTGGCGAGGTTCGCCGCTGCATTACGGAATTGAAGGCATTCCTTCAAAATGGGCTGCCGCGCGAAACCGTCAAGGATATTTTCGGAAGCATCAACCGGGATATTGCAAAAGAAAACCTGATCCGCTCGCCGGAGCTTCAAGCCATTATCCGCGCCGAAGCGGCGAAATATGACGGCATCCAGGCCAAGCTTGCTGAGCTGGAGGAGCTGGTAAGCCAGCATTCGGACGAGGAGAAGCGGGTTGATCTATTTATTGAAGTGATGTATACAGGCACTATCGTCAAAAGAGGGGCGCAATACGTCTACGATCATGACGCCGATGAGGAATCATGGGCACCGCTTGTCAATTTGACAAAGGTAAACAAGTTTGTCGAATATGTCATTTTCGAGCAGCTTCGCGAGCTGGACAGCCGCAAGAGAGGCCTGCTGGAACGCAAGTCGTCCCGCCGCAGCGCGGCATTGACCGGCGCAGCGGATGTATCCGGCCTGCTGGCGGTGCTGAGGAGTATGGCCGAAGCGTATCAGGCAGGCAAGGAAGCGTTGGATTACGACCGCGGCGACTTCATGAACGGCGAGGAAATGTACAGCTTCTACAAGCGGATAGCTGGAAAAGTAAACGATATGATCAAGTCATTGGAGTAGAGGTTAAGGTATGCAGAGAGAATTGATTGCCTTCGCGGAGCAATACGATGCGGAAGCGGACCGCGTCATCGACGATCATGCGGGACAAATCAGTATGAATAATCCGCTGCTGTTTCTTTTCGTCGGAGACCAGTCCCTTGAGGCGCTGCAAGCCGTTTATGACGCCAATACAAGGAAATGGAACAACAGCCGCGGCGTCCTGTACCTGCATGTGTATCAGGAGCGCACCTTGGAGCGGGATAATGTGTTTTCGTTTCGCCTGCCTGCGCCTCATTCCGACCGGAAAAAGCAGCGGCCGGAGCTGCGAACGGCATTTTACGAGGACCCGGAGGTGCTGGCCGGCCTCAATCGGAGTATTCGCAGCGTCAGCCATACCATCGCGGAGTACGGGAAACTGTACTCCTCCTTTCAATGGATGAACGTAGCGACCGTTGCCAGAGTGGACGATCCGTGCAGCATTATGCTGCCGGAAATCGCCATTTTGCTAAAAACGATTTTGGGAGAGTCGTTTAAGCTGATCCAGATGGATTTCTACGGATTGATTCGGGAGCGTCATGCCGACGAGCGTTCCTCCGCGCTGGGCGTCAGCTTTTTGCGGGAAATGGATGCCTTTCAGGATCGAACGTATTCCTTCAAGGGGCCGCTCAGAGTAACGGAGGACCAGGTCAAGCTGGAGGTGGAGCATGGAGCTGCGCCTCTGTTTGACCTCGTTTATTTGCTAAGCGACAAAAACGAAGAGGGCATGTTCCCGGAAGCGGGAATGGACGCCAACTACAGCATTTTGTGCAATATGAACCTTTTGAAAAACCGGAAAATCGTAGAAGAGGACAGCCGCAGCCAGGAAAGCTATAACAACCAGCACTTTCGCCAGCATATTCAGCCCCCCTCCTCGCGAGAAACGGTGTATGCGACAGCCGGCTTTTCACGAATGAAGCGTCCCAGCAAGGCGATTGCCTTAACGGTAGCGTCCCATCTGCTGAAGCAGATCGTCGGCAGATTGGAGGAGCAAAGCCGACTTGACCGGCGCTCCGTTGCGGGAGTATTCGGCTTTCAGCTCGACAAAATCGACCGCAGGGTGGAGCCGCTGCTGCCGGGCCGGGAAAGCCTGGAGGAAATGCATGGTATGCTCTCCGAGACGATATCGTCGTCGGAGCTTCGCAGGCTGACGCTTGGACAGGCGGAGGAACGGCTGTTTGGCGAGCATGCGGCGGCTTTTTTTCGCAAAAACATGATCGAGCCCGCAGAGAAGCGGCTGCTGCAAGCCGAGCCGGAGCGGGAGCTGCAGGAGCTGGTAAAGGCGCGCATCATCGACAATCCCGCTTATGGGCTATATAGCGCCTACTTGTGGACGGCCGACCATGACGAACGCTCCGCCCAGCATGAGCTGCATTTGCTTCGCAAGGATACGGTGAAGCAGTTGGCGGATGCGGAGGTTGCGTATCAGGCGATGATGCAGGAGCCGGTCGAGGCGCAGGCGTTGTCGCGCTTCAGCCTTTTTGAGAAAACGCGTATCAAGCAAATCAGCCGCCATATTTTCGACAAGCTGTACGGGATGAAATACGATATGCTGTTTCTGGAAATGAGAATGAAGTGGCTGGACCGGTGCAAAAACGCGCTGGAGTCGATTCACAGCAACCTCAAGGGGCATGTTGATGCCTTGAAGCAGCTGGATAAGCTATTTGCGGACACCGCGCGCCAAAGCGTCTCGGAGGCCAGCGACTATTTGGGCCGCAACATTCCCGAATATTACAGCTCAGTGGTGAAGGAGATTATGAGCGATCTCCAGTCGCGCCATGGCGACGCCTTTCTTTTTGACGAACGATATTTGGGCAATGTGCTGCATCTGCTGGAGCAAGGGGCGGATAAGCTGCGGGATGCGGTGCTTGTCATTTGCAAGCGCGATTTGTTCCGATATCCGCAGTTCGGCCAATCGTTTGAGGATGAGCTGCTGCAGCGGGCCAATATCGGGGTGAATTATGAGGATCGGGACAAGGTGTTGTCCAAGGAGGAGTTGTACCGCGACCTTTATGTTACGCTGGAGGACAATGCGGGCATGCACATGCATATCTTTAATTATTTGCACAAGCATCGCTATGAGGAAAAATACTTTTTCGCCGATGCGGATAGCGAGTTTATGCAATTTGCGTTTACGAGAGACAAGGGAAGCCGCAGCTACAAGCTGGGCTGCATTCATGTCCCCCGGTCGGCGTCTATCGAAAAGCTGAACATTATGGGCGGCTTTCAGCTGGATGACATGATGTATGTCATTAACGGGCGAAAATATTATGAATCGTATCAGGTTAACGGCTTTCAGTTTCATGCAACGACCTGAGTACAAGGAGGCGGGGACAAACGATGTTCCAGCGTAGAGTGAACTTGCTGATGGTGCTGTTCAGCATCATCGGCGGCGTTGCCGGATTTTTCGCAGGCGAGGCCTTATTGATCTGGGGAGAGGGCAGGATGCCCCATTTCTTTTTGATGGGCCTCTATTTTGGCCAGTTAGCCTTATGGGTGGCTCTCTTCTGCCTGCTTGCGGAATACATTTCGCCGGAAATCAACGGAAAGGGATGGCGGCTGCGCAATGGCCGCGACGGCTGGAAGCTGCTGGTGCCGGCTTCGCTTGTTCTGATGCTTGTGGCGGGCATAGCGCTGCAGTTTGTATACGGCCTGTACTTCGGTAAGGTTAAGCCGCCGCAGGATATTTTGCTTGCTGTGGATACATCGGGAAGCATGACGGAGACAGATCCCGACCAGGTAAGGCTGCAAGCCATTCGCAATTTGATTCAAAGCTTGGAGTCGGATAAGCGGGTTGCGATCATTACGTTTAGTGATCGGGCAGAGGTGCTGCAGGACCTGACGCCCGTAGCTGATCAGTCCATGAAGGATGAGGTGCTGGGGCTGCTGGATAATATGCCGGAACCAGACGGAGGCACCGATATAGCCGCCGCACTTACGGCATCTATGGGACTGATTTCCGCCGTTTCCAACGACGGTCGCAACAGCACGGTTATTCTCATCTCGGACGGCTTCAGCGAGGTGGATCTGGACCAGGCGCTGAAGCCTTATCAGGAGGCTAGAGTAGGCGTGCACGCCATCGGCATGGGCGCAGAAAACCAGCAGGGCAATAATTTGCTTAAATGGATCGCGAATCGAACGGGCGGCACTTTTTATGAGGTGGATAAGGTGCAGAGCTTGTCGGGCGTCGTGACTCAAATTTACCGTTCCACCCAAACGTGGCATCTGGTCGGCGAAAGAACGGGCGCATTGGCGGACAGTCTTTATTATGCTATTGTCCGCGTTGGCTGCATCGTCATTATTGGCGCGTTGATGGGGCTGGGAGCCGGTTCGATGTTCGACAATCGTTATCTGGTTAGAAGCTATCTGGTCGGCGGCGCAATCGGAGGGCTGCTTGCCGGGTTTATTCTGGAGCTGGGCCTGCAGGGAACTGGGCCGGAATGGCCGGCTTATTTCTATCGCGGGACAGCCGATGTCCTGCTGGCGATTATATTGTCCTTGTCCACGCTTCTGGTCGCTTATAAGCAAAGCTCGACCATGGATGGCGCTGACAGCTTGTCTTTCCGGAACCGAGGTTATGGGGGACGGTCCCAGAACGCAAGGGAAGCACAAGGTACCCATAGAGACTTCAACTGACGGGGGTGAAGCAGAGGGATGGAATGGAGCGGCTCGGTTCAGGACGAAAAGCGGATAACCGATATCCGTCATTATATTCAGGATAATGAATGCATCATGACATGGAAATGGCCGGAAGGCATTTCCTATGTTTATGTCCACGGCCATCACATGGATGCCGAGACGCCTCGCGGAAGGCCGCTGGATGAAGAGATGCGATTGTACACCAGAGAGGAATACAAGGCCCGCCAAGGCTACCGCGTCAAGCTGGAGGGCATCGGAAGGCTTGCCTTCCGCATCTATGCCGCTGAACGGGAAAACGGCGTTATGGTGGTGAACAGGCAGGAGGATAGCGACAACCTGCTTGTGTTCAGCTCCGGCAAGGCCAAAATCCGCTATTCCATCAAATACGGAATGGCTTTGTTCCGCAAGCGGAAGCCGGTCTCCATCAGCCTGCACAGCGAGGTGTTCGTGTCTCGGGAAGCCTTGTGCTATGTGAAAAAGGAAGGGGCCGTGCCCGCGAGCAATGAAGACGGCGTGGTATACCCCTTCATCCATGATCTGAATCCCGGCAGAAATACGCTGCCGGATATTGAAATCGGCAAACAGGATTATATCCGCCTGTTTTTTACCGACCGGAGGAAATACGGAGAGCTTTACGAGTTGATTCCAGAGTAACGGAGGGCTTGCGGCATGCTTGATTTTCTAAAAGACATATTCAAGAAAAAGGCTCCAGTCAAGGAGAAACCTCCTTTTTATCCAATCGTTTGTCCCTATTGCTTCAGCAAATTTCAGCCTGACGAGGTTGTGTTTCGGGCCACGCATCATCGTGATGACGATCAGGATTATGCGCTTCAGGAGGATGAGCTGCTGAACTGGTATCGCGAGAAGTTCAACCTGTCGCCTATCGACGAAATAGAAGCGGTTATCTATCCCGCGCATATACCCGATGAAAATTTGATTTATTCCGAAAATGTGCTGGTTGCGCTAACCGACAACCACGGCATGCTTACCCGCAAGCGGCTTTGCCCGCATTGCCATAACGAGCTGCCCCTGCCATCCGGCAAGGTGCTAAGCAACATTATTTCCATTGTTGGCGCCTCCGCTTCGGGCAAATCGGTTTATATGGCGTCTCTAATTCATACGCTGCAGCAAACAACGGCCAGCAATTTTTCCGCCGCGTGTATGCCGCTTAATGCGGAGATCAGCAGAAGGTTCCGCCAAAATTACGAGGAGCCGATTTTTGAACGCGGCATGATGATCAGCACAACGCTGCGCGATGTCGTTCAGGAGCCGTTTATTTTTCAATTCAGGTTTAAGGATGAGACTATACCGCCGCTGACGCTGGTCTTTTTTGATGTTGCGGGCGAAGGTATGGTGGATGACGCCTACCTGGACATTTATGCGTCCCATATTAAAAATTCAGCCGGCATTTTGTTTATGGTTGACCCCATGCAGATCAAGACGATACGCGACCGGCTGCTGGTTCGTTTTGGCGACCGTCAGGAGGAGTTTCCAAGCCAATATGACGAGCCGCGCGAAATTGTTATTTCTCTTTTCCAGAATTTTATCGGTCACGAGGAAAAAAGCGCAACTGACATTCCGACAGCGGTGGTCATTACCAAAAGCGATATGCTCCAGCATTTGAAGGAAGAGGACGGCGAATATATTCGTCCCAACAGCAATGTATTTAAAAACGTAGTCCATCAGCGGAGCCTGGACCTTGATGAATTCAATAATATTAACGGAGAGGTTACCCGGTTTATCGAAAAGGTGGACCGTCCGTTCAAGGATGCTCTGGATGTTTATTTCCGCGATACCGCCTACTTTGCCGTATCGGCATTGGGCGCCAATCCCGTCAACAAGCAAATTACGGGCGTCGTCAATCCCATTCGGGTAGACGAGCCGTTAATCTGGCTTCTATACAAGCTGCAATATATTGAAGGGAGCCGTTTGAAATGACCCAGCTTCCTCAAATTCAGCAGCATTATTACACACGGGCGCGCCAGGGCATTTTTCGAGCGACCGAAGGCTTGGACAGCGTGGCCAAATCCCCGGCCTTGGAGGATGCTTTTATCAAAAAAACGCTGCATCCCTTCTGCGTCTATTTGCCTCCGCATGAGTTGAGCCAGCGCGGCGAGCAGGATTATTCGCTGTACCCGGAATCGCTGACCGTGTTTCATGCCGAGTCGGGAGAGCTGGTGATCGGGCGCAGTATTATGGCGGGCGCCGATTTTACCGGACAGCGGGATACGATCTTTGTCCATCATTATGTCGTGCCGTCCCGGCGCAAGGAGGACTATTTAGTATCGGGCAACGGCATTTTCCGCATCCGGCATTTTGAAAGCCGGTTTGATGGAAGCCAGGGGCAGCAGCTGCCCGCGCTGGACGATATTCCTTTTGACACGGATTCCTATATCGACGGTCAAGCGGCCGTTCTGGAGCGTCTTGGCATTGATACGGATAAATTGCAGCAGCTGCTATGGGCCGTGATGGCAGCAATAGCCAGCAACAAAAAAGTGTATGTGGCCTTAAACGTAGATGTATCGGAAAGCGCAACGTATGCCAAGCGGCTGACCGAAATTTTGTTCCATCTGCTGCCTTATGAGCTGCGGCGTCACTTTGGCTTCTCTACCTATCAAAACGAACCTCAGCCCAAAAAATATTTAAATCTGATCTTTGTTGAAAAGGGCAGTATCCGACCGGGAGAGCGTTCGCTCGACAAGGATTATTTATTTGATTTTGCTGGAAACCGGTTTGCCAATGTCGATCTCCATGGCCGGGATCATTATTTTTTGGATCTGGCCATAGCCTTTCGGGAGCATCCGGAATTATTGGCAGCTTTTTTCTCTTTTGCAGAGGAAGCATTAGAGGGCTGCGATCAGGCCAAGGCGATGTCCTATACGGCCTACAATGAGCTGAGCGCTCTGTTTCGGATCAGCAAGGGGAAGCATGAGGTTTACGAAACAAACAAGGAAGGCGTGTTGACCTCCATCCTTGGTTATTTGAAGACAGGCGGGCCATCGTCAAAGCGGCAGCTCCGGCAGTTGTTTGAAAAGCTGGTAAGCTCCGAGATGGAAGCCATGCGAACCAGAGGCTCCGTATCCGCAGGTTATGCTGGGATTATCGTAGAGTACGCCGGACAGGCAGATAACAGAACGCGCCAAATGCTGATCCGCGACCTGGCGCTTATTCTGCACAGCAATTGGAACACGCAAGGAGACGAGGACTTTACAGCGGCCGTTATGGACAGCCTGCAGCAGCAGCCGGACCTGTTTGCCGAGGTCATCAGGCAGCTTCAAAGCCAGACCAAATATATCCGAGTGCTGGAGGATTATATTCTGGCTCGTCTTGCGCCAGTAACGGATGTAAAGGGCATTATAGAGGAAATTTTATTTTGGAACGAAGCGGCTCCTTCTGTACTGGAGGAAACATACTTTCCGAAGCAATGCGGAACCAAAATCGCGCAGGTGCTGGGCAAGGACCGGAGCCGCATCGGCAATGGGGAAAAGCTGTGCCATTTAATGGACGAACTGGTGGCCGTTAATCCCGCACTCCTTGATTTGACTGAGCTGGTCAAGCAAACGGTTGCCCATGCTGTTCTTGGAAGCCTGGATGCGGCAAAACTTACAATCGAGGAAGCCGGACGGCTTGACTATTTGATCCATTATGCCGGCGAACCCCGCAGTAAGCTGGCTTCGCCTCATTCGCAGATTGTTAGAATTGCGGCAGCAGCGACATTTGTATGGGACACCAAGGTCAATGAGCTTGAAGAGATGGAGCAAACGCTGAACAAGCTGGATGAAGACCTGTTCGACAAGGTGCAGGCATTGCTGCGCCGCCAGCTGAAGGGCCGCGTTGCCGAAACCAATTATACGGCGGTTGCCGGGGCCTTCTACATCCAGGGCTTTACCTCGGGAGAGCCGGAATACGACTATTCCGCCATGCTGGCTTATGTGGGCCATAATACCGGCAATGATGAGGATGTATTCCACTTCCTCCTGTGGCTTTCCGGCGCTTTCGAAGTGGATCATCGTTTTGCCGGAGGCGTCAGACAATATTTCCGCGAGCATAATCCCGAAGCTCTGAGGAACAAAAAGCGGGTCAGCCTGTTAAACGAAAGCGGCAGCAAGGAATTCCGCAAGCTCATCCAGGAGATTGAGCGCAAACAGCTGCCTGGCTATAAACGATTCCTGCGGGAGCAGAAAAAGCTGCTGATTTTGTTGGCGTTATTTCTTATCGGCGCTTTTCTGACGGTAAGCATTATCTGGATCTGGATGGATTCACGCCATTCCGGGGACAACGCCGAGCCGTCGCCAACGCCAAGCGCCGAGGCCACTCCTGCGGACACCTCCGTTCCATCGGCCACACCATCTGGCGAGACGCCTGGAGCCTCCGGCACGCCTGATGGCGGAGTATTGCCAGAGGGTGAAGGGGAAGCCGAGGGAAGCGAGTCCGGCGGTTCGATCGACCAGAACGGCGGGACAGGCGGTACCGATGGAGGAGCGGCAACCGGATCGACTGGCACTGACGGAGCTTCCGGCGCAGGTACGCCTGCCCCAACGCCAGGGACCAACGGAGCTTCCGGTGCAGGCATGCCTGCCGCAACGCCAAGAACAGATGGAGCTGCTGGCGGAAATGCAGCTACTGGAGCAAACGGAACGACTGGAACGAACTGAGCTAGTGGTGCTACTGGCGGATGATCGGCAACCGGAACAGACTAACGGGTCTGCTGGTGGAGGAGTGCCTGCCGAAGCCATCCTCGCCTCTTTTCTGTCATCCGTAGCTTAGGGCGATAGCCGTTAACAATAAAACTACAAAGAGAGGGCTATTATGGGAATCGCTGCGGCGAACACTCATAATAGCCCTCTTTTTTACCAGGGATCAAAAGATGCTAAAATCTCACAAAAGCTGCAGTCAAGAACTGCAAGGTTAGATTTTCACCTTGTTGACCGCCCGGAGAAATTACAACGGACAAAAGTGACCGTAAAACCTCATTTTAGCTACTTTGGCAGCGTGTAGCGGTCAGTAGTGTCCGTTAAAGTGGGAATTAAGCGGGAACAACCCATTTTTTTGCTTCTTATGGACAAGGCTGTCCGTTACAGGTTGGAATTTGTGCCAAAAACCGTTTTAACGGACATATTTGTCCGAATGGCGAGCGAGCGGTAAAAAGGACGGCGTACAACAACTACAGTTGCTATTGTTACATTTACTACAGCAAATTTTCCCACAACTAATACTGCTACTGACTACTGCTACTGACTACTGCTACTGTAACTGACTACTGTAACTGACTACTGTAACTGCTTACTGCTACTGGCTACTGTAACTGCTTACTGTAACTGACTACTACTCCCACTTTACTGCTACTACACTGTAACTAACTTCTGTTATGCTAGCCGTGCTGCCCTTATCACCCCGCACTTCTTCGGGCGAGTTTCTGAAGGATTTGAATGAGGAATTGCTTACCAAGCCAAAACCTCGCGGCCGGTTTCGGTTACCAGCACCATGGTTTCCCACTGCGCCGACGGTTTGCCATCAGATGTATAGATCGTCCAGCCGTCGTTCTCATCGGTAAATACTTTGCGGCTGCCCATGTTGACCATCGGTTCTACCGTAAAAATCATGCCGGGAACCATCAGCATCCCCGTATCTCTCCGCGTCACATAACCGACCCAAGGCTCCTCGTGGAACTCCAGGCCAATGCCATGTCCGCCGGCTTCTATGACGACAGAGTAGCCGTTTTTGCGGGCATGCTCGTTAATCGCCGCGCCTACATTGCCTATCCGCTGCCAAGGCTCAACCTGCCGCAAGCCCATTTCCATGCACTCTTTTGCCGTCTCAACGAGCCTTCTGTGCTCCTCCTTCACCTCGCCTATGGTGAACATTCTGGAGGAATCGGAGTAGTAGCCGTTATAGTGCGTGGACACGTCCACGTTAATAATGTCCCCGTCTTCAAGGACGACACCGGCGGAAGGAATGCCATGACAGACCTGATTGTTGATGGAGGTGCATACGCTTTTAGGGAAGCCTTCAAAATGAAGCTGCGCCGGCCTCCCGCCCAATTCGACGGTTTTATCATAAACAAGGGTATTGATATGTTCGGTCGTCATTCCGGCAGTGATGTGCCGGGATACATGGTCCAGAATCGCCGTATTCACTTTGCCGCTTTCTCGAATGAATTGAATTTGCTCTGGCGTTTTGATAATCGAGCGGGGCGGCACGGTAATACCTTTGGCCTCGAAGCTTCTCAGCTTTCCGTCGAATTCGGCATGGCATTTTTTGTATTTCAAGCCGCTTCCGCACCAGCAGGTTTGATTTTTTTCGATGGAATTCATGTTTTCCTCCGCTCCCTGTCTATTTGAAGAACCATTCATTATGTTAGGATTGATCGCCTTCTCCGTCAGTGAACGGATGCCGTTTAGCAAGAGCCTTCCACATGCCTGTTCCGGTATTGCTTGGGCGTACATCCGTAATAGGCGGCAAAGGCTCTAGTAAAAGCCTCATGGGATGAAAATCCGTATTTCAGAGCGATATCAAGAAGCTTACCGCTGCTTTTCGCGACCTCGCTGGCCGCATGTTGTATTCTCCGTTGCGCCACATATTGCTTATAGCTTATTTTCATAAAGGCATGGAACTTGGCGGAGCAATAGCCGGGCGAATAGCCTACATAGGTGGATAGCCGCTGCAAGGAAGGCTCCTTCGTAATATTACCGTCAATCCATTGGACCATAGACTGCAGCGTCTGCGCGGACAATGGCGTTCACCTCGATTGTGTTGTTTATATACCTATTTTAGCGGAAATTCGACGTTTATACTTGATCTTACTTCCACAAAGTGGAGGAAAGAACAGGAATTTAGACAGATAGGTTAGCAGCTTGGCCTTTGGTATAATATAGGATAAAAAATGAGAGGGCATGCATGCAGCTCCGTATGGAGCAAATTATGCCGATAATCGGGTTGGCATATACGCCCTGAACTACCTGAATCATCTTGGCGGGAGGAGTAATGAAATGGTAGAGGTGACAGAGGCATTCGTAGATTCGCTTGCGCCTAACAGCGCTGCGGCCAAAAACGGTCGCGATCTAGTGAAAAAAAATAAACTTTCGGGACTTTCCAAGTCGGAGGACGGAGTCCTGTTATTCGGGAATTGCGCAGGTAGCGGAGCATCCGGCTATAGCTGCTCTGCGGATTTTAAAGAAGGCGATACGCCGGTATTCCGGTGCAATTGCCCAAGCCGCCAGTTTCCCTGCAAGCATGGGCTGGCGCTGCTGTACGCTTATGCCGGCGGCCAGACGTTTTCGGTAGCGGAGGTTCCCGCAGACCTGGAGGCCAAACGGGAGAAGGCCGAGCAGCGCACCGCCAAAAAAGCGGCGCAAGCCGAGGCGGTTGCATCAGGCGAGGCGGAGGCCAAGCCGAAGAAGGTCAATAAATCGGCATTAGCCAAAAAAATCAAGGCGCAGCTTCAAGGCCTGGATATGCTGGAGAAGCTGGTGCTGTCGCTGATTCGCGGCGGGCTGGGCACCGTGGACAAAAGAAGTCTCGTGGGCATCCGCGACGGTGTGAAGGAGCTTGGCAACAGCTATTTGCCGGGTGCGCAAAATGAGCTTCGGGCGCTTTCTATCCATCTGGAGGCCGCGCTGGCTGGCTCCGGGAAACAGGAGGCCGATTATACGGCTGCGATAGAGCAGCTGCTGCTAATCGGGGCATTGATTCGCAAGGGCCGTCCTTATTTGGAAGCCAAGCTGGAGGACCCGGAGCTTAAGCCGGATACGGAGACAGCGATTGAAGAGTGGCTGGGGCATGCCTGGCAGCTGTCCGAGCTGCAGGCCCATGGGCTTTTGCGGCAAAATCGGGAAATGATTCAGCTTTCTTTTATTAGCCATGATGATAAGTCCCGAGGCGAATTTGTAGATATCGGCTATTGGATGGAGCTGGAGAACGGGGAGATTCACCGTACCTTTAACTACCGGCCGTACAAAGCCGCCAAATATATTAAAGAAGAGGACAGCTTCTTCGATGCCGTAACCGCACAGGAGCTGTACATATACCCCGGCACATTCAATCGGCGCGTCCGCATGGAAAATCCGTCTTTTGCCCCGGTTGAAGAACGACATAGGACGAAAGTACGAGAAGCGGCGGAGACATCCATTGCGGATGCGGTCAAAAAAGTAAGAAACGAGCTGAAAAATCCGCTTGGCAACAAAAGCCCGGTTGTGCTGGTGCATGCCAAGTCCATTCAGAAAACAGAGAATGGCGGGCTGGCTCTGCTGGACAACGCCGGGGGCAAGCTGCAGCTTGATGATTACGCTGGCGGGTGGAAAAACACGCTCCATCTGCTGCGAATTTTGCCAAAGGCCGAACTGGAGGATGCGGCTTTTCTGCTGCTGTTCCACCATGAACCGGGCCAATTCCGCCTTGTAGCGCAGCCCTTGTCGATTATTCATGAGACACATATCACCCGGCTATTGTATTAGAGCTTGCTTATACGCATTAATCAGGAGGTTAGGATATGAGCGTAGCGCTTTTAAAGGAGTTATATAACGAGACAACACGGCTGTTTATCGCGGGAAGCGATTTGGCAAGCGGGGATTTTCGTCTGAAGCGGCTTATTCCCCAGCTTATGCAGGCAGGGGAGAAGGCGCCTGTTTTCAAAAAGCTGGGCGAAGGAGCGCAAGAGCTGGTAGAGCCTTCCGGGGAGGATGGCCGTTCCTCCGCGCTCAAGCTTCAGGAGCTGACGCTGCTGCTTAGCTCTGTGCTCCACACCCAAGGAAGCTTTACTCCCGAAGGGGAGCTGCACGAGATGGAGACCGTGCCTGTCGGATTGTCCACAACGAAATCGTACCGCCGTCTGGCGGAGGTGCGGGAGGCATTGGATACAACCGGCGGCGGTCGCTACGAAATCGTCAGGCAGGGTTTCGAGGACGGCTTGTTTCAGGATTTGCGATTGGTTATACCCGCCATTGACGCGTTAAACGACCCTTATGCCGACCTGGCTGAATATGCCAAAAATGAAATGCTGCCCGCCTATGGCGAAACCATCCTGCCGCTGCTTCGCGCCCGCTTTAATCTGACGGGAGGCAAAAGTGATGCCAGAATGATCGAAGTGATCGCCAAGCTATGCAAAAACGATGACGATCTGGCAGAGGTTCGCCATGCGGCTGCCGAAGGCTCCGAGGCCGTCAGAGTGGCGGCCATCCCGTATCTGGCGGGACATGTTGCCTTTGAAGCCGATTTGCTGCAATGGACCAAGGAAGGGAAAAAAGGGATACGAGAGGCTGCTTATGCCGCATTGGCGCATAGCTTCAGCGAGGATGCTCAGGCGAGACTGTATGAAGCCTTCTCCGGAAAGGATGCGGCGTTAGCTGCTTCTGGGCTGGCAGGTCTTGCCGAAAGCCCGATAGCTGCGAGGCTTGCCATTGATGCAATGGGACTGCTGGAGCAGGCTGTTGCAGACTCGGAGACCTTTGCAGGCGACAGCAAAAAGCTGGCTCCGATAAGAGAACGGCTGGATGCTTACCGTGATGCCTTTTATAACAAAAGGGGCGAAGAGCTGGATCGTTTTTTCCACAAGGTGCTGGATTCGGTCGCAAGCCTGCAGAAGCTGGGCTGGACGGGGTATTTGCACGATGCCGCTCGTTATGTGTCGGAAACGCCGTCCATAACCTTATTGGAGAAGCTTCGCAAGCTGGAGAAGGTAAATGCGAACTTCCTTTCTTATGCGTTTGAGATGTCAGTGGCGCTACTGTCGCCTGCGGAGGTGTTTGAGCATTATTCCGCCTACAGCAAAGGCGTTTACAAGGATAGCTTGATCAACAGCCTGGAGCATCATCTTGTTTCGAGTTCATGGCAGACGGTCCCCAACATTTGGAATGAAGAGCAGGATTATACCTACATTACAACCGTTTTGCCAGAGTCGGAGCTTGAACGGAGATGGGATGACCGCTGGCTGCTGTGGTCCATTGAACGGGGCCACGCGGTGCTGGCTGCTTCACTTGTCCGCTCGTCCAAAGCGGCTGCCGGACAGCTGGAGCCGGATTATACGCCGGAATTTTTGCTGGAGGCATTGTCAAAATCGACAAACGGCAGATACGATCAATTCTCCGTTATTTGGGAAGGGTTGCTCCGGTGCGGCAGCGATATTGACATCATGAGGGAAACGATGGTGGCTTCTCTGGAGAAGCAAAAATCCCTTCCTTACCGTCTGGATCGCGGCTTGTTCCTGGAGCTGATGAATTTGCCGGAGTCTTATCGCGAGCGGCTGGCGGCTTTGCAGCAGAGGCTGGATTCTTATTCAGGCAGGCAGATGCAGTTTATTCTTGATCAAATGAGCGAGGTGCAAGCTTAAAATGAGTGGAGACGAGCAACAATTGCAGGATGTGCTTCGACTGCCCGCCGAGCAGCTTTACCGTCATGAGCTGGAGGCGTTGAAGGCGGCGGACAAGGGCAAGGTCCCGGCGGGCTGGCAGATGTCCCCGCAGGCTGTATTGACCTTTATTACAGGCGGAGAAGCAGGCGGAACCCCCATCACGCCAAAATATATCGGCAACAAACGGCTGGTGGAGATGGCAATCGCCACGCTGGTGACGGATCGCGCCTTGCTGCTGATCGGGGAGCCGGGCACGGCCAAATCATGGCTTTCGGAAAATTTGACCGCCGCTATTTACGGTAATTCCGGTCTGGTTGTTCAAGGCACGGCGGGCACAACGGAAGAGCATGTCCGCTATTCCTGGAACTACGCCATGCTGCTGGCGAACGGCCCTACGCCGGAGGCGCTGGTGCAAAGCCCCATCATGAGGGCGATGGAAGCAGGCGGCATTGCGCGGTTCGAGGAAATTTCCCGCAGCGCATCGGAGGTGCAGGATGCTCTGATCTCTATTTTGTCGGAAAAAACGATCTCCATCGCCGAGCTTGGCAAGGAGATGAACGCCCGCAAAGGCTTTTCCATCATTGCTACGGCGAATACCCGCGACCGGGGAGTCAATGAAATGTCGGCGGCGCTTAAGCGGCGTTTTAATATTATTGTTTTGCCCGCGCCGTCGGATTTGGAGACCGAAATCGAAATCGTACGCAAGCGCGTGAGCGAAATCGCGGCGCAATACGACCTGCAGGCGGCGGCTCCGGCCCATGACGCGCTGCTTAAGGTCGTGACGATTTTCCGCGAGCTGCGCAGCGGCATGTCGCTCGACAAGAAGGAGAAGATCAAATCGCCGGGCGGCGCGATTTCGACCGCCGAAGCGATTTCGCTTCTTACGGGAAGCATGGCGCTAGCCGCAAGCTTCGGCGACGGAGAGATCCGCGATGCCGATTTGGCCGCGGGGCTACAAGGAGCCATCGTCAAGGATGACGACAAGGATAAGCTGGTTTGGCAGGAATACATCAACAATGTGATGAAGAAACGGGGCAGTGATTGGCGCGGGCTGTATGCGGCCTGCAAGGAGCTTAATCCATGAGCGCGGTCGGAACCGCAGGCGTACACGTCTTCGGTGTCCGGCACTTGTCTCCCGGCGGCGCGTGGCATCTGCTGCGTTTTCTGGATGAAGTCAAGCCTACCGCCGTGCTGGTGGAAGGCCCGTCCGATGCCAGCTCTGAAATCCGGCATATCGTCCGGAGCGAAACGGCGCCGCCAATCGCGATACTCGCCTATACGAATCAGGTGCCTGTCCATACGGTGTTATGGCCGTTTGCGTCGTATTCGCCGGAATACGCCGCGCTTAAGTGGGCGGACCGGAATGGCGCTGAATCCGCTTTTATCGATCTGCCCTCCAGCGTGACGCTGGCGCTTCGCAGCACGAGGCAAAAGGGAGCGCCGGAGGGCGATGGCGACAAGCAGCCGGACAGCGCTGATGCCGTACCGTCAGCCGGGGCTGACGATGAGTCCAGTCGCCCGGGCTCGCCGGAGGCTTCGCTGTACGAGCGGGTTGCTGCTCTGGCCGGGGAGCCGGATTACGATACGTATTGGGAGCGGCATTACGAGCATAATTTGTCACCGGATGTTTACCGCCAGACGGTTAAAGCCTTTTCGTCCTCTATGCGGAGCTTGACCATCGAGGGCGAGAGGGAGCAAGCTGTTCACGAGTTTGCTCATAATGCGGTGCGGGAGAGCTACATGAAGCGGTGCATCCGGGAAATGATCGACGCAGGACATAAGCCGGATAAAATCGTTGTCGTGTGCGGAGCGTACCATGCGGAAGCGCTGGAGAACACGGACGGAGCTATGACGGATGCGGAGCTGAAGACGCTCCCGTCTGTATCCTCCAAGCTGACTATGATGCCGTATTCCTATTTCCGGCTGTCCTCGTTGTCCGGCTACGGCGCGGGCAATAATGCCCCCGGCTATTACGAAGCGATGTGGCAGGCCATGCAGGAGGGAACGCTGGAGGGGCTGCCCCATGTTTACTTGTCCGCAGTGGCTGTGCGGCTAAGGCAAAGCGGCACATTCCGTTCCACAGCGGAGGTCATTGAAGCGGTACGCATGGCGGAAAGCCTCGCGGCTTTGCATGGCGGAAGCCAGCCCGCGCTTGTCGATTTGCGCGATGCAGCCAAGACGCTGCTGGGGCGCGGGGAGCTATCTGTTGTCGCGGATGCGTTAGCCTTTATGGATGTTGGCACGGGCATCGGCGCTTTGGCGGAGGGGGTCAGCCAGACGCCCGTCCAGGATGACCTGAATCGCCAGCTGAAGGAGCTGAAGCTCGACAAGTACCGCACAACCGTTGCTCAGGAGCTGGCGCTGGATCTTCGCGAAAATCGCAGAGTGAAGTCCGAAGCCGCTGCTTTCCTGGATTTGAACCGCTCCTTCCTGCTGCACAGGCTTGCCCTTATTGGTATTTCCTTGGCGCAGGTCAAGCCAAGCAGTCAGCAGGAGGCGAGCTGGGCGGAGCATTGGGTGCTGCAATGGAGCCCTGAAGCGGAAATTCAGACGGTCGAAGCCAGCCTGATGGGAGAAACGATAGAAATCGCGGCTGCCCGCACGCTTAGCCAGAAGCTGGCGGCATGTACGGCCATTGCTGAGGCCTCCTCCCTTATTCGCACCGCCTGCCTGTGCGGAATGGCTTCGCAGCTCGCCGCCAGTTTAACCGCTTTGGATACGCTCGCCGCCGATAGCCGGGATGTGGTGCAGCTGGCTGCTGCCATATCGGAGCTGTCCAAGGCCGTTTCATACGGAGATGTGCGTCGGATGGATACAGCGCCGCTGCTGCCCCTGCTGGAAAAGCTGTTTCTGCGGGCCAGCCTGTTTTTGCTGGAGGCCAGCGGCTGCAATGATGAAGCGGCCATGGGCATGATGGAAGCAATCGGCAGTCTGCATAACGCGGCTCAGGAGCATGCCGGACAGGTGGATGAGGAGCTGTGGCTCGCCAAGCTGACGGAGCTGTCGTCGCGGGATGACCGCAACCCGCGCTTATCGGGGCTTGCCTGTGCCATTCTGATGGAGCGGGGCGTATTAAGCGCCGAGGCGTGCGAGCAGGAGGTATCGCGCCGCCTGTCGCCAGGCATACCGGCCGAGCTTGGAGCAGGCTGGTTTGAGGGGCTGGCCCAACGCAACCGTTATGCGCTTGTATCGCGCATTGCGTTGTGGGAGCAGCTGAATGCCTATATTGCAGGTCTGGAGAAGGAGCAGTTTGCGAGAGCGCTGGTGTTTCTGCGGCGGGCATTCAGCGTGTTTGCCCCTCGCGAAAAAACGATGGTGGCGGAAGTGCTGGGCGAGCTGTGGGGAGTGGACGCCGACCAGGCTGCCGAGCTATTGTCCGGCGAGTTGAACGAGCAGGAAGAGAAGCAAATCGAGGAGCTGAATGAATTTGACTTTGAGGACTTCTGATCATGAGCGCTGAAGTGGATAAGGAAATCTGGTCGCGCTGGCGTCTGGTGCTGGGCAAGGAAGCCGAATCAAAGCTAACGGAGCTTGGCGGAGGCTCCTCGTGCTTGTCTCCTGAAGAAATCATTATGGATGAAGCTCTTGCCGCCATTTATGACAATACCACTGGCGGGGTAGAGGGAGGCGGCTCTGCAGGCGGACGAGGCGGCAACGGGCCTTCGGCTCCCCGGCTGGCCAAATGGCTGGGCGACGTTCGCAGCTTGTTTCCGGAGGAAGTGGTGTCCATCATTCAAGGAGATGCCATGGAGCGCAAGGGCTGGAAGCAGCTGCTGTTCGAGCCCGAGCTGCTGGCCTCCGTCAAGCCGGATATCGGGATGGTAGGCACGCTATTATCGCTGAAGGGCAAAATTCCCGAAAAAACCAAGGATACCGCAAGACAGCTTGTGCAAGCTGTCGTTGAGGAGTTGCAAAGACGGCTTGAGCATGATCTTCGCCGCGCCGTTACGGGAGCGTTAAACCGCCGGCAGCATTCCCCCCTGCCGTCTTTGACCGGTATCGACTGGGGCAGGACGATCCGCCGCAACCTGAAAAACTACGATAGCGAGCGGCGGCAGATTATTCCGGAGAAAATGTACTATTTTGACCGGGCAAAGCGCAATAAGGAATGGACAATTATCGTAGATATCGACCAGAGCGGTTCTATGGCGGACTCCGTCATATGGGCCTCCGTTGTTGCTTCGATTTTTGCCAGCATGCCCGCGCTGGATACGCGGGTCGTCGCCTTTGATACCGAGGTGGTGGATTTGACGGAGCAATGCGAAAATGATCCTGTTGACATGCTGTTTGGCATTCAGCTTGGCGGCGGTACGAATATCAACAAGTCGGTGCAATATTGCGAGCAGTTTATTACGGAGCCGAAAAAAACGATGTTTATTCTTATTTCGGACCTGTGCGAAGGCGGCAATCAGGCGGGATTGATTCGAAGAATGCGGGAGCTGCGTGAGGCTGGCGTGCAGACGATGTGTCTGCTGGCGCTATCGGATCAGGGACAGCCCTATTACGACGAGCGGGTGGCAAAGCAGTTTGCGCGGGACGGCACGCCTTCCTTCGCCTGTACGCCGGGTATGCTTCCGGCGCTGGTGGAGGGAGCGCTCAAGGGCGACGACTTGTCGGCGTTATCCGCCAAATTGACCTCCGCAAGGAAGGATTAAAGCCGATAAGACGGGAGTTGAAAGAATGCAAACGATTTTGATAGAACCCTCTGTTGGCATCGGCCCCTTTAAGCTAGGGATGACGGAGCAAGAGGTTAAGGCCGTTCTGGAGCAGGAAAGTGCTATGTATTCCGATTTATTGAGCATTGAGTATGATGCTAAGGGGCGTGTCACCTTTCTGGAAATGAGCAATCCCGATGATGATTCCATCCAGTTTCTTTATGGGGATAAGGATGTATTCAGAACGCAGGCTAACCGCTTAATAAACGAGCTGGATAAAGAAACTCCTTATGACAGGGACGATGAAGCGGAAATAGGAGTATGCTTTGTTTTCAAAGAAATCGCGATGGCCTTTTGGCGGCCTGTCCCGTTAACCGAAGAGATGCTCCAATCCGAAGAATTTCTGCGCGAAGTACCGCCCAAGCATAGAGAGCAGGAAAAAAAGCATCTCTTTTTTTCGACGGCGGCCGTTGCCGCAAAAGGGTATTGGTAATTACTTTTGAACGGGCATCTGGGTTATAATGGACCTAAAACCTACTGGCGGTGATTCATCTGGAAACTTCTCAGCAGAATAAGGGATCGTGGAATAGCGGGGCATATCAAGCATGGATCAATCGGTTCGGCCAGCCCGCAGAAGCCGCGATGAAGATAAAGCATGACCCGAAAAAAAGAATTGGCAAAGCCTTGGATTTCTTCGGAGATGTCAAAGATAAGAAAATCGCGAATCTGCTTGGTTCAAATGGGAATAAGGCTGTCGCATTGGCGTTATTAGGTGCAAACGTTACCGTAGTGGACTTTTCTTCTGATAATGAAAAGTATGCACTAGAGATAGCCGATGCTGCTGGCGTTCCTATACAGTACGTTGTATCCGACGTGCTTGAGTTGCCGGCTGAAATGTTAAAGGGTAACTTCGATATTGTATATATGGAACATGGGATCCTTCACTACTTTATGGATTTAGAGGCGTTGTTTAAAGTGGTACACGCCCTTCTTCACCCCGGCGGAGTGCTGGTGTTACAAGATTTCCATCCAGTGACTACAAAGTTAATTTCATCACGCGGCACAACAGCCAATATCCGGAAGCATAAAGTAACGGGCGACTACTTCGACACGTCATTAGAGGAAAAAGAAATTTCCTTTTCAAAATTTGTGAACGATAGCAACCAGACGCAGAAAGTCCTTTTACGGAACTGGACCCTCGGAGAGATCGTTACGTCCATTGCAAGCAACAGGCTATGTATAAAGGTTCTTGAAGAACTGCCTAATCAATCTTCAGACGTCTTCGATAAAGGCATCCCCAAAACATTTACCATTGTTGCAGAAAAGCTATAAATGAAAAGCGAGCCTACCCTTACTCTACTGAACTGTGACCCGGATTGTAGACGATTAAAATAAAGCACCTAGGCTCAACTAGCAAGTAGGTGACCTCTGAATTCATCGGGGGTCATCCTTTTTAATGTCCACTGGTATCTTTCTGAGTTG
>PJUA01000109.1_pt1 | contig 85633 bp, 89 predicted proteins | sample 1512151 | NCBI WGS metagenome assembly PJUA01 (sample SAMN08177678, study PRJNA422409) | Soil metagenome, whole genome shotgun sequencing project. | isolation source: Soil enriched on filter paper: beechwood xylan treatment | place: USA: Madison | collected 2015-01-15 | reverse complement strand
ACTTGACGTTGTAGATGTTGGTCATGGTCCAGCGCAGGGCCACCGCATGGCCGCCATTGTCGCGAACCACGCCCTTGGGCTGGCCGGTCGTGCCGGAGGTGTAGAGGATATAGAGCGGATCGGTCGCCTTGACGGGCACGCACTCCGCCGGCTCGGCCTTCGCCACCGCCTCGGCCCAGTCGACGTCGCGGCCGGCGATCAGCGTCGCCGTCTCCTGCGGGCGCTGCCAGACGATGACGCTGCCCGGCTTGTGGGCCGACTGCTCGATGGCGGCATCCAGCATCGGCTTGTACTTGACGATGCGGTTCGGCTCGATGCCGCAGGAGGCCGAAACGATGGCCTTCGGCTTGGCATCGTCGATGCGGGTCGCCAGCTCGTGCGGGGCGAAGCCGCCGAAGACCACCGAATGCACCGCACCCAGACGGGCGCAGGCCAGCATGGCGACCAGCGACTGCGGGATCATCGGCATATAGAGGAGGACGCGGTCGCCCTTCTCCACGCCCTGGGCACGCAGCGCGCCAGCGAAGCGGGCGACTTGGTCCTGCAACTCCGCATAGGTGATGGTCTGAACGGTCTGGGTGACCGGGCTGTCATAGATGATCGCAGCCTGAGCGCCGCGCCCGCCTTCCACATGACGGTCCACCGCGTTGTAGCAGGTGTTCAGCTCCCCGCCGGTGAACCAGCGGTAGAAGGGCGCGTTGCTGTCGTCCAGCACCTTGTCCCACGGCTTGAACCAGGAGATGTCCTTCGCCGCCTCGCCCCAGAACCCGGCGGGGTCCGACAGGGAGCGGGCATGCATCTGGTCGAAAAGCTCTGCAGTCGTGGTGCTGGCGGTCGGGCTCATGGCAGGGCGTCCCTCGTTCTATTTTGGTACTATTCGGTGCGCATTTCCTCTCGGCCGCGAAACGATCCGTTACGCAGCCTCCACAATCTGCGACAAAAGCATAAGTGCAGGCAAATGTCAGAAGGTCGGGGGTGCGGCGAGCTGTCGCATTCCCCATTCGTGAAACGATGTTCCGGGAATTGGAATAGCCCCGCTGTTTCAGAAGGAGACGCACACCGGCCGAATGGCCAGCCCGACCGACTGCTGGTGGAAACGGTCCTTGTACAGATCGACGATTTCGTGGATCAGCCGCAGCGTCGCCGGGTCGCCATCGGCCAACAGAGTGAGGATTTTGCTGGGTTCCCGCACCAGATGGCCGGTCTGGATGTCGCGCCAGTGGCCGGAGGCGTCGACGACGGTCAGCCCGTTGGGAAAGCGCGGCGTCACCTCCCGGTCCAGGAAGTCGGTCCATTCGCGATCGCTGACGCCAAGCTCGTTGCCGATGTTGCGCCCAAAGAACAATTGCGCCTCGATCATCGCGCCGGCCGCATAAGCCTCGCACACCGTTGGTGACACCGCCGGCGCGGGTGCCAGTTGGGCCGCGGCGGGGCCGGCCAGCAAGAGGAGCGAAAGGACGGCGGACGACAGGCCGGGACCATGGCGCAGGACGGGACGGTTGAAGAGACGCATGGGCGATTCTCCGTTCGGGCGGGAGAGGAAGCGTCGGCGGCGCGATCAGCGACGCTCTGGTCAGGACGCCCCTGGACCGTTATGCATGGATCATGGCCGTCGATCCACCCATCACCGGGATTCGCCCGATCCTGACCGTCGTTCACGGCAACGGCGAGCGCCTGATCGTGGCCCGTCTCACCAACCTGGGCGGCGGCAGCCAGTCCAACCGCTTCGTCCTGCGCCGCGCCGATTTCCGCGCACCCTGGGAGCAGCCGGACAAGGGCTATTTCGGCTATGCCGAGGTTGCCCGCGCCCTGGACGCCAACGGCTGGCGCGGCTGCATCATCGAGGCGATGGCGACCACCGACCTGGAGGAGCGCCGCGCCCGCCAGCTCGCCCGCAAGAAGCTCCATCTGCAATGTGTGGAGGCGGCGATCCGGCGGGCGCAGGAGGGGGAGACGCCCAAAGCGGGCTAGGCTTCCGCGCTCAGCACTTCCCCAGTGCCTTCATGCGCCGATCGAAATCGGCTGCAAGATCGGCGAGCGTCACTTGGCCGAGATGGCGGACGAGCACCGCCTCTGCCTCACGCAATGCCCCGTCGAGGGCGGCATTGACGGCCTGCTCCACCAGGCAACTCGGTTCGTCCGCCGTTGGACCGATGGCGAAGACCCCCGGTTCCCCCAATGCGCGGTGAATGTCCAGCAGGGTGATCCCGTCGAGCGGCCGTGCCAGCCGCCAGCCGCCGCCATGGCCCTTTTCCGACCGCACATGGCCGGCCTCGCGCAGCCCCGCCATGGTCCGGCGGATGACCACCGGATTCGTGTTCAGCATCTCAGCGATCGCTTCCGACGTCAGCGCACCGTCATGCCGGTCCATGTGGATCAGCACATGCAGCATGCGGGAAAGGCGGCTGTCCTGCCTCATCGGTGATCGGTCCTTTCGGGGGTGACGCAGGCGGCCGGTCAACTCAGGCCACTTCATAAGTTACATGGCACATTGACCGCGCCCTTTCATGTAACTTATCGTGTGTCGTGATCGGACGCGGACGGCGCGCCGGTAATTCCGTGGAAAGGCACAGGCATGAACGGAAACGACACGACGACCTATGACGCCATCATCGTCGGCGGCAGCTATGCCGGCATCGCCGCCGCGCTGCAGCTGGCCCGTGCCCGGCGCCGGGTTCTGGTGGTGGATGAGGGACTGCGGCGCAACCGCTTCGCCAGCCACTCGCATGGTTTCCTCGGTCAGGATGGTCGTCCACCGGGAGAAATCGCCGGCGAGGCCCGCAATCAGTTGATGCGCTATCCGACCGTCACCTGGATGACCGGTCGGGCGGAACAGGCCGCGAGGACACCCGAGGGATTCCGAATCACCAGCTCCGACGGCATCGGCTACCGAGGGCGTCGGCTGTTGATCGCCGTTGGTGTGGTCGACGAACTGCCGGCGATCCCCGGTCTGGTGGAACGTTGGGGACGCTCCGTGTTCCATTGTCCCTACTGCCACGGCTATGAGCTGATGCAAGGTCGTATCGGTGTCGTCGCCGTATCCGGGCAATCCATGCACCACGCGCTGATGCTGCCGGATTGGGGACCGACGACACTGCTCCTGAATGGAGCGTTCGAGCCCGACGCCGACCAGTCGGCCCATCTGGCGCGGCGCGGGGTGGCCGTCGAGACTGCCCTCATCAGCGGGATCGACGGCGATTCACCGGAGGTCTCGCTCGCCGACGGACGCAGATTGCCTTTCGCCGGACTGTTCGTGCTGCCGCGAAGCCGCGTTGCAAGCCCGCTGCCCGCACAGCTCGGGTGCGCGACCGAAGACGGACCGCTCGGCACCCATATTCGCGTCGACGCGATGCAGGAAACCAGCATCCCCGGCGTCTTCGCCTGTGGCGATGCGGCACGAGCCGCGGGATCGGTGGCGCTGGCCGTCGGCGCCGGCACGATCGCCGGGACGGCGCTGCACCGGTCGCTGCTGTTCTGCGACGACGACGCCTTGTTCGTCCGCTCCTAACCGATCAGCAGGCCCGCCGCGATGGTCCACATCACCAGGGCGATGACGCCGTCCATCACCCGCCACGCGGTGGGCTTGGCGAACAGCGGGCGCAGCAGCCGGGCGCCGTAGCCAAGCGCGAAGAAGAACAGGAAGGATGCCGTCATCGCCCCCAGGGCGAAGGCGCCCCTGGCCTCGGCGAAGCGGGCGGAGACCGAGCCGACCAGCACCACCGTGTCCAGATAGACATGCGGGTTCAGCCAGGTCAGCGCGAGGCAGGTCAGCAGTGCCGGCAACAGCCCGCCCGGTTCACGATCGGCCGGGTTCAGCCCACTGCCGCCGGCCCACGCCGACCGGGCGCTCCGCAATCCATAGACCAGCAGGAAGGCAGCGCCGGCATAGCGCATCAGCGGTTCCAGCCAGGGCCAGCGCGCCGCGACGGTGGCGAATCCGCTCACCCCCGCCAGGATCAGCACGGCGTCGGACAGCGCACAGGTGGCGCAGATCACCAGCACATGCTCGTTGCGCAGGCCCTGACGCAGCACGAAGGCGTTCTGCGCCCCGATGGCGACGATCAGGCTGAACCCGAGGAACAGCCCCGGCAGGAAGGCAGGCATCAGGGCGGCGGGAGAAAGGTCGGTCATCGCGGCGGCTCCGGAAGCGGCGGATGTCATTCCGCTACCACCTCGCGCTCCTTTGCCGTACTTAACCGTTCTTGCCGTGATTAAGCAGAGCTAAACCATGCTGGACTACCCGCTGCTGGTGGCGCTGGCCGCCGTGATCCGCACCGGCAGCTTCGAGCGCGCCGCCCGGCAGCTGCATGTCACCCCGTCGGCGGTGTCGCAGCGGGTGAAGCTGCTGGAGGAGCGGCTGGGCACCGTCCTTGTGGTCCGTGGCCAGCCCTGCACCGGCACCGCCGCCGGCCTGCGCCTGTGTCAGCACGTGGAGCAGGTGGCGCTGCTGGAAAGCGAACTGCGCGGCACCCTGCCCGGGCTCAACCCGGCCGACGGTCCGGTCACCTTGCGGATCGCGGTGAATGCCGACAGCCTCGCCACATGGTTCGTCGCGGCGATGGCCGAGCTGCCGGGCTGCCTGTTCGATCTGGTGCTGGACGACCAGGACCACAGCGCCGAATGGCTGCGCAAGGGCGAGGTGCTGGCCGCCGTCACCGCCAGCGCGGCACCGGTTCCCGGCTGCAACAGCCATCCGCTTGGCGCACTCCGCTACCGCGCCACCGCCAGCCCGGATTACCTGCGCCGCCATTTCGCCGACGGGGTGACGGCGGACGCCTTGGCGAACGCGCCTTGCCTGACCTTCAACCGCAAGGATCAGTTGCAGGCGCAGTGGCTGCGCATGGTGCTGAGCGACTGCGATCCGGCACAGGCGCCCACTCCGCCGACTCACTGGCTGCCCTCCACCCATGCCTTCGTCGATGGGGCGCTGGCCGGGCTGGGATGGGGAATGAACCCCGACCCGCTGGTTGCCGACCATCTGGCGACGGGGCGTCTGGTGGAGTTGGTGCCCGGCCGGCCGCTGGACGTGCCACTCCATTGGCAGCAGAGCCGGATCGCCGGAACCGCGCTGGCCGACCTGTCGCGCGCGGTCCTGCGCGCCGGACGGCGAGCCCTCCATCCCACCGGCGAAGAGGCAGGAAGCCCGCCCGCCCGATGAAGGCTTTGCCCGCGCCGAGTGCGCGCTTATATGGATTCAACCAATCTCTGGAGGGACTCGATGACCAGCAGCGCCGCCACGGCCGCAAACGACACCCCCGATCTGGGTGCGCTTCCCACCTGGGACCTGAGCGACCTCTATCCCGGCACCGAGTCGCCGGAGCTGAAGGCCGACCTCGACCGGATGGAGCGGGAGTGCAAGGCCTTCCGCGAGCGCTATGCCGGCAAGCTGGCGGCGCTGAACGGCGACGATCTGGCCGCGGCGATCCGCAGCTATGAGGACATCGACGAGACGCTGTCGCGCGTCATGTCCTATGCCGGGCTGGTCTACAACGGCAACATGATCGACCCGGCCATCGCCAAATTCTATCAGTCGGCGCAGGAGCGGGTGAACGACATCTCCGCCCACCTGATCTTCTTCACGCTGGAGATCAACCGGCTGGACGAAAAGGACCTGGCGGCCAAGCAGAAGGCTTCGGCGGCCCTGCGCCATTACGAGCCGTGGCTGCGCGACGTCCGCCTCTACCGCGACCACCAGCTGTCCGACGAGATCGAGCGGCTGCTGCATGAAAAGCACGTGGTCGGCCGCGCCGCCTGGAATCGCCTGTTCGACGAGACCATCGCCAGCCTGCGCTTCCCCATGGGCGGGAAGGACCTGACCTGTGCGGAGGCGCTGAACCGCCTGTCCGACCGCAATCCCGCCATCCGCCGCGAGGCCGGCGAGGTGGTGGGCAAGGTGCTGGGCGAGAATGCGCGGCTGTTCTCGCTGGTCACCAACACGCTGGCCAAGGACAAGGAGATCGAGGACGATTGGCGCAACTATCCGACGCCGACCTCCGCCCGCAACCTGTCCAACCGGGTCGAGGATGAAGTCGTCGACGCGCTGGTCTCCGCCGTCAAGGGCGCCTATCCGGAGCTGTCCCACCGCTATTACGCGATGAAGGCCAAATGGTTCGGCCAGGACCATCTGGATTACTGGGACCGCAACGCTCCCCTGCCGGAGGATGCCGACCGCAGCATTCCCTGGGACGAGGCGCGCGACATCGTGCTGGGCGCCTATGGCCGCTTCTCCCCCCACCTCGCCAGTCTGGGCAAGCGCTTCTTCGACAACCCCTGGATCGACGCGCCGGTCCGCCCCGGCAAGGCGCCGGGCGCCTTCGCCCACCCGACCGTGCCCAGCGTTCACCCCTATCTGCTGGTCAACTACCAGGGCAAGACGCGCGACGTGATGACGCTGGCCCATGAGCTGGGGCATGGCGTCCACCAGATCCTGGCCGGCAAGCAGGGTCACTTCCTGTCCGACACCCCGCTGACGCTGGCGGAAACCGCCTCCGTGTTCGGCGAGATGCTGACCTTCCGCGCCCTGCTGGCGGCGGAGACCGACCCCAAGCGCCGCCGCATCATGCTGGCCGGCAAGGTCGAGGACATGCTGAACACGGTGGTCCGCCAGATCGCCTTCTTCGATTTCGAACGCCGCGTCCACACCGAACGGCGCGAGGGCGAACTGACCTCGGACCGCATCGGTGAAATCTGGATGGCGGTGCAGATCGAAAGCCTGGGGCCGGCGCTGCGCTTCGACGAGGGATACAGGCATTACTGGTCCTACATCCCCCACTTCATCCACTCGCCTTTCTATGTCTACGCCTATGCCTTCGGCGACTGCCTGGTGAACTCGCTCTATGCGGTCTATCAGGATGCCGAACAGGGCTTCGCCGAGAAATATCTGGCGATGCTGACGGCCGGCGGCACGCTGCGCCACAAGGAGCTGCTGGCCCCCTTCGGCCTCGACGCCTCCGACCCCGCCTTCTGGCAGAAGGGGCTCGGCGTCATCCGCGGCTTCATCGACGAGCTTGAGGCCGGCGAGGCGAAAGCCTGACGAATCGGGTGTCTTGACCGCCGTCAAGAGACCATGACCGGCGTGCGGGTATGGTGGCCTTCGGAGCGTCGTCTCCGAAGGCCATCTTTTTTGGAAGCGAACATCATGCTTGCGACCACCACGCCCTCCGCCCCATCCGCTGACGTCCCCCTCCTTGGCTACGAGGCCATGGACCGCGACCACGCCGATTCCCTGGCGCTTTGGCAAGTTGCCCACGACGCCCCCGCCGGCCAACTCCAGGCGCCCTTCGCCGCCTTCGCCAAGCATCTGCGCGAACATTTCGCCCGCGAGAACGCGCTGATGACCCAGCACGGCTTCTTCGCCCTGCATTGCCACAAGGACGAGCACACCCGCGTCCTGAAGGTGGTCGCGACCATGGAAGCCGAACTGGAGGAGGGTAACGAGGCCCGCGCGCGCCTGTATGTGACCGAGCATTTCCCCGACTGGTTCCACACCCATCTGGCGACGATGGATCGGGTGACCGCGGATTTCCTGGCGCAGGCAGAGGGGTGAAGGACAGCGCCGATTGCGCGGCTCTCCTGCCTATTCCGTGAAGCGCTCAGCCTTTGATCGCATCCGGAGGAACGGCATCCGGTCGAGGCGGATCGCTTCTCAGGAATTGGTAAGGAGCATCGCGACGCTGGGCGCGGTGCGATAGAGATCGGGACCGGCCGGAGCCGTATTCAGAAAATAGGACTTCGGAAATTTGGACCGGAGCAGTGGAAGGCTGTCGAAGACGCTGTAGCTGTAGGCGATTCCATCCCCTTCCGATTGAACATAGCCTTTCCCATTGGTCTTTATGAAATCCGCCAGCGGCCAAAGCCCGATCCGGTGAATGGCCTGTTTGACGCGACGGGCCAATGGCCCCCCATGGCCGAAATTGTTGCAATCCGAAATGAACACGGCGTTACCTGCCACTCGGGCCATCTCGCGCACGGCACGCATGTCATCCTGGACATGATGCAAAACACCGAATTCGCAGACCAGATCGAAGCTGTTGTCGGGATAGGGAATGTCGAGAGCGCTGCCTTCGACAAGCCGGTCGGGCCGATGACCCTTGCGAATTGCCTCGGCAATCATCTCGGGAACAGGTTCCAACCCGAAGACCTCGACATCCGGCGCATGCTGAGCCAGCCACAGCCCGACGCGACCGGTCCCACACCCGACGTCAAGCACACGTCGGAACCCATAAAACCGAATGAGTCCGGTCAACCACTGCAAAGCGAATGTATGTTCATCGGCCTGAGAGACATGCATCCGATCATAAAGTTGCGCGGTCTTCCTGTAATAGGCGCGCTGAGTTTCCGACATGTCCGGATCCAATCGAACCAATGATTCTTGCATGGCGGCTTACCAACATGGCCCCGCTCACGCGAACTCAATCATCAAACAGGACAAGGCGCGATGGTACAAAGCGAAAAGGCCCGGCTCAAGGCCAGGCATCGAAGCTACACGACTTTTTTAGAGAACGGATGGTGGGCGCACAAGGACTCGAACCTTGGACCCGCTGATTAAGAGTCAGCTGCTCTACCAACTGAGCTATGCGCCCATCCGTAGGATATGTTCAAGAGATGGTGGGCGCACAAGGACTCGAACCTTGGACCCGCTGATTAAGAGTCAGCTGCTCTACCAACTGAGCTATGCGCCCATCTCTTGCTGCGGTGAACCTGACTGAATTCCTTACTGAAATCAGCCGACTGTTCATCGCGCCGGCCAAGCCGTTGTCCCGGCCGGTGTGGCGCGGTTTATAGCGAAGGGCCTTTGGCCTGTCGATAGCAAAATCGCACCCCATGTGAATTTTTTGGCGCGTGCTTTTCGGTGGCCGGACTCCTGCCCCGGCGGCTACACCGGCGCAGTCGAAACGGGCATCGGAACGGGAGATCGGGAATGGGCGGCTGGACCGAAGGCTATGTCGGCGGCATCGACTATATCCGCGCCGTCTATCGCGACTGGTCGCCGGCCCTGCTCTGCTTCGCGCTGACGCTGCGCGGCTGGCGCCCGCCCGAGGCGCTGCGCCACGGCAGCTTCACCATGGCGGAGCCCGGCTGCGGCCATGGGCTGACCAGCGCGTTGCTGGCCGGCGCCCATCCGGCGGCGCGATTCGAGGCGATGGACTTCAACCCCTCCCACGTCGCCGGCGTCCGCCGGCTGGCCGCCGACGCCGGGCTGACCAACGCCGAGTTCCTGGAGGAAAGCTTCGCCGAGTACGCCCGCCGCGACGGCCCCATGCTGGACGTGGTCGCCCTGCACGGCGTCTGGTCCTGGGTGAGCGGGGAGAACCGCGCGATCCTGCTGGACACGCTGCGCCGCCGGTTGGCGCCGGGTGGTGTGGTCTTCGTCAGCTACAACGCCCTGCCCGGCACGCTCGCCCACATGCCGCTGCGCCGCCTGCTGGTGGAGCGCTGCGCCGAAGGGGACGGTCCCCTGCCCGACCGCATCGCCCGCGCGGTGGAGTTCGCCGCGCGGATGGCGGCGCAAGGCGGCGGCTGGTTCGCCAACACAGAGGGCGTGGTGGAGCGGATCGAGCAGCTTCGCCACAAATCGCCCAACTACATCGCCCACGAATATCTGAACGGCGACTGGACCGCCTTCTACCATGCCGACGTGGCGCGCGAGCTGGCCGGCGCGAAGCTGGAATTCGCCGGCGCCGCCGTGCCGATGGAACAGTTGCACGACCTCACCCTCTCCCCCGCCCAGCAGGCGCTGGCAGATGAGGCGCGCGACCCCGCCCAGGCGGAGACCCTGCGCGACGTGATGACCAACCGCAGCTTCCGCCGCGACCTGTTCGTGAAGGGCGGCGAACGGCTGGGTCGGGCCGAGCGCCGCGCGTTGCTCGGCGAGACCCGTTATGCGCTTCTGGTGGCCGCCGACGACCTGCCGGAGGTCGCGTCCACGCCCATCGGCCGCCTGCCCTTCCCGCGGGCGCTCTACCAGCCGCTGGCCGACGCCCTGGCAGAAGGGCCACAGAGCCTGGACGCGCTGCTCGCCCGGCCGGCCCTGGCGGGGCAGGGGGAAGAGGCGGTGCTGCGCGCGCTGGTGCTGCTGACCAGCCTGTCGCTGGCGGCACCGGTGATGCCGGACGAGGGCTCTGCCGAACGGAAGACTTCAAGCGACCGCTTCAATGCCGCCGTGCTGGAACGCCATCGCTTCGGCGACACGCCGGGGCAGCTCGCCTCGCCCCTTCTGGGCGCCGGCGTGCCGGTGTCACGGATCGAGGCTCTGTTCCTCCTGGCCGCCCGCCTGGGCGAGGAGCCGGCCGCCTTCGCCTGGAATTACCTGTCGGCCGACGGCATCGTGCTGGGGCGCGATGGCGAGCGTTGCATTGGGGATGAAGCCAACCGCGCGGAACTGGCGCGCCGTCATGCGGCCTTCGTGCAGCGGCGATTGCCGTTGCTGCAGGGACTCGGGGTGGCTTGAGGGCTGGAGTGCCGGCGTCAGCGCTCCGCCGCCGTCTTTGGCAGCTTTTCGGCAATGCCGTAAAGCGCCTCGCGACGGCGGATTTCGGCGAAGACGTCGTCGGGATGGATGTTCAGCGTCGCCCACAGGACAGACAGGTTGTAGAGCAGGTCGGCGCTTTCGTTGATGACGCCCTGGCGATCCTCGTTCATGGCGTCCAGCGCCACCTCGACCGCCTCCTCGCCCACCTTCTTGGCGATCTTCTTCGGGCCGGCGGCGATCAGCCGCGCGGTCTTGGAGTGCGCCGGATCCATCTGCTGGCGGTCGAGGATGGCGGCATAAAGGCGGATCAGGTCGTCGGTCATCAGGTGGGATTTGTCTCGTGTGCGGGCGACGGAAGCATCGTTTCGATAACGTGATCGCTCCGCGACGGAATTACCATCCCCCATAGGCGCGGTGAGGCGCCGCACGATGGCCTTATGCCTTGCGGCGCGGCGACGTTTCAGCTCACCGGGTCATAGGAATGGTCGGCCTTCGGACGCTCGTCCAGCAGGGCTTCGCCGGTGCTGACGAAATAGACGACCTCGGCGATGTTGGTGGCGTGGTCGCCGATGCGCTCCAGGTTCTTGGCGATCATCATCAGGTGCATGTGCGCCGTGAACTGGTCCGGCGCCGCCAATGCTGACCGTTCCACCTCCGCAACGAGGCTGGTGTAGAGGGCATCCACCTCGTCGTCGGTGCGCCAGATGCGCAGGGCCGCCTCGCCGTCATTGTCGACATAGGCGTCGATCACGGCGCTGAGGCGCTCGCGCACCAGCCGGCCGAGCTGCGGAAGCCCCGCCATCGATCCGGCGTCGGGCAGGCTGAAGATGGCAACAGCCCGCTTGGCGGTGTTGGCGGCATGATCGCCGATCCGTTCCAGATTGCCGGCGATCTTCAGCGCCGCGATCACCTCGCGCAGATCGTCGGCAACCGGTTGACGCAGAGCCAGCAGGCGCATGCAGTGGGCTTCGATGTCATGCTCGAAGGAGTCGAGTCGCGCATCCGATTCCACGATTTCCCGCGCAAGCTCGGGATTGCGCTGGGCCAGACAGGTCAGCGCCTGGTCGATCTGCGTCTCCGCAGCGCCGGCCATCTGAACGATGGCGGATTTCAGCCGCTTCAGCGCGTCCTCGAACGCGGACACGATGTGCGGAGCGGAGGTCTTCATGGTCGCCAAACCCTTCCCGGCGGTCTTGTGCAAAGCCCTCACCATAGCGCCCGGACGTTACGGTACGATGACAGCCCTTATGACCAAAGGCGGTTCCCGCTCCCCCCTCGCCCACCCCGGAAACTGCCTGATTGATTTTGCGGCGCAGCATTGCGACACATGTGTGGAGTCCGTGCTTTCTCCCCCACTCAACGACGTGCCGAACCCGCCATGATCGAACGCCGCTTTGAACAGATCATTTTTGCCAGCCGCTGGCTGCTCGCCCCCTTCTATCTCGGGCTGGTCGTCTCGCTGGGTGCCTTGCTGGTGAAGTTCATGCAGGAAATCCTGCATATCGTCCCGCACGTGCTGGAAATGAGCGAGAAGGACGTGCTGCTGGCCGTTCTGACGCTGATCGACATGTCCTTCGCCGGCAATCTTCTGCTGATGGTGATCTTCGCCGGCTACGAGAACTTCGTCTCCAAGATCGACGTCGCCAATCACGAGGACCGGCCGGACTGGATGGGCAAGGTCGATTTCGGTGGACTGAAGCTGAAACTGATCGCCTCGATCGTCGCCATTTCGGGGATTCACCTATTGAAGGCCTTCATGAACCTGGCGCAGACCTCCCGCGACGAGTTGATGTGGCTGGTCATCATCCACATGACCTTCGTGATTTCCGGCGTTCTGCTCGCCTGCATGGACAGGCTGGAGGGGCACCACGCCCCTGCCGCGAAGTCCGGACCCAAATCTGCAACGGATCAACACTGAACCGGAAAGACGGGCCGGCAAAAGGCCATTGCGGCGCATCATCGACAGGGATAGACACTCTACGGTCACACCGGCTTGCCGGGCCGTCGGCGGATCGGAACGGGCTTGACCGCAGGGCTTCTGCCCGTTGACGGAATATTAACCCTAACACGCCAATGTCCCGATCACCAGACACCGCGCCGCAGCGGTCACCGGTCCTCCGGAGGCTGTCATTGCGGCAGGTATCAGGGCTGCCGGGCGCACTCTCCGCTTGAGCGTGCGGGCGCATTCGACTATGGAACCGTTGGCGGGCATGCTATGCCAGTCCGCCGGCTCGGCCGTCTCAACCGCTTTGATAGAGTTCGTCAGCTCCATGCTCTCCAAACTGCTCGGCGTTCTGTCCGCCGACATGGCGATCGATCTGGGGACGGCCAACACCCTGGTCTATGTCAAGGGCCGCGGCATCGTCCTGAACGAACCGTCCGTCGTCGCCATCGCCAATGTGCGCGGCAAAAAGCAGGTCCTCGCCGTCGGTGACGAGGCGAAGATGATGCTTGGCCGCACGCCCGGAAACATCCAGGCCATCCGGCCGCTTCGCGACGGCGTCATCGCCGATTTCGAAGTTGCGGAGGAAATGATCAAGCATTTCATCCGCAAGGTTCACAACCGCCGCAGCTTCGCCAGCCCGCAGGTCATCATCTGCGTGCCGTCGGGCTCGACCGCGGTGGAACGCCGGGCGATCCAGGAATCGGCGGAGGCCGCAGGCGCCCGCCGCGTCTTCCTGATCGAGGAACCGATGGCCGCCGCGATCGGCGCCGGCCTGCCGGTGACGGAGCCGACGGGGTCGATGGTCGTCGACATCGGCGGCGGCACCACCGAGGTGGCCGTGCTGTCGCTGGGCGGCATCGTCTACTCCCGCTCGGTCCGCGTCGGCGGCGACAAGATGGACGAGGCCATCATCGGCTACATCCGCCGCAGCCACAATCTGCTGGTCGGCGAAGGCTCCGCCGAGCGGATCAAGAAGGAAATCGGCTCCGCCTGTCCGCCCGAGGACGGTGAAGGCCGCATCCTGGAGATCAAGGGCCGCGACCTGATGAACGGCGTGCCCAAGGAGCTGATCATCTCCGAACGCCAGATCGCCGAGTCGCTGGCCGAGCCCGTTTCGGCCATCGTCGAGGCGGTCAAGGTGGCGCTGGAGCACACCGCTCCGGAACTGGCCGCCGACATCGTCGACAAGGGCATCGTCCTGACCGGCGGCGGCGCGCTTCTGGGCAACCTGGACTTCGTCCTGCGCCACGCCACCGGCCTGCCGGTGTCGATCGCGGACGATCCGCTCTCCTGCGTGGCGCTCGGCACCGGCCGCGCGCTGGAGGAGATGAAGACGCTGCGAAACGTCTTGGTCAGCGCCTACTGATTGGTGTATCCCTGGTTGGAAGGCCTCCGGTCCCACGCTCTCTCAGAGCGGCTGAGGACCGGAGACGGACCGCGTATCTGGACGGGAATTTCCTGTGAAGCCACGCTCATCCGGCTCCGTCATCCGCCTTGCCGCCCCTTTGCGGGCTCTCGCGCAGCGTTTCTCCTTCCTTCTGCTGGTTCTGGCCTCCGTCGCGCTGATGATGGTGGGCAAGATCGAGTCCGTTTCGGTGGACAGCGCCCGCGCACGCGTGACCGATGCCTTCGCCCCCATCCTGGACGCCATCTCCCGCCCCGCCGCGACGGCGGCGCGCGTGGTCGAGTCCGCGGTGGAGCTTGAGAACGCCTTCGACGAAAACCAGCGGCTGAAGGCCGAGAACGCCCGGCTGCTGCAATGGAGGCAGGCGGCGTTGCGGCTGGAGGCGGAGAACAACAGCCTGCGCAGCCTGCTGCGCGTCCGCCCGGAGCCGGCCGTCAACTACATCGCCGCCCGCGTCATCGCCACGCCCGGCAGTTCCTTCGTCCGCACGCTGGTGGTCACCGCCGGCCGACGCGACGGGGTGCGCAAGGGACAGGCTGCTCTGGCCGGCGCCGGTCTGGTCGGCCGGGTGATCGAGGTCGGCGAATGGTCGTCCCGCGTCCTGCTGCTGACCGACATCAACGCCCGCACTCCGGTGATCCTGTCGAACACGCGCCAGCGCTCGATCCTGGCCGGCGACAATTCCGATCAGGCCAAGCTTCTGTACCTGCCGCCCGACTCGCCGATCCAGGTGGGAGAGCGGGTGGTGACCTCGGGTGACGGCGGTCTTTTTCCGCCCGGCTTGCCGGTCGGCGTGGTGACCGCGGTCAGCGAACGCGGCATTCGCGTCCTGCCCAGCGCCGATCTGTCGCGCGTCGAATATCTGCGCCTGGTGGATTTCGGCCTGCCGAGCACCGATCTGGACCCGTCGCCGGATTCCAAGTGAACCGGATGTGGAAGTGAGCTGGATGTGGACGTGAGCCGGACGGACGGTCCGCCGACCGGAGGATTGCCGATATGACGGCGACTTTCTGGCAGAAGGTGGACAAGACCGGGCGCAATCTGGCGCCCTTCGCCGTCACGGTGATGATGGTGCTGGTCGGCATGATCCCGGTGCCGGTGCCCGGCTACGCCCCGGTGGCCCCGAACCTGACGCTGGTTTCGGTCTATTACTGGACGATCCACAGGCCTGACCTGATGCGTCCGGGGGTGGCCTTTCTGATCGGGTTGCTGCAGGATTTCCTGGTCGGCGGACCGCTGGGCGTGAATGCGCTGCTGCTGGTCGTCGCCCAATGGGCGGTGCTGAACCAGCGCCGGGTGTTCCTGGCCAGCACCTTCGCCCTGCTGTGGTTCGGCTTCACGCTGGTTATGGCGGGTGCCGTGCTGCTGCAATGGCTGGCCTTCACGGTGCTGGACGCTGCCGCGCTGTCGATCCTGCCGGCGCTGTTCCAGGGCCTGCTGACGGTGGCTGTGTTTCCTGCGGTGGGTTGGCTGCTGATCCGCGTCCACCGCGCGTTCCTGAACGGGTAAAGGGCCCCGACGGATCTCATGAGTTCAATCGATCGCGACACCGACCGCTCCCGCCTGCTGGCGCGCCGCGCCCTGGTGCTGGGCGGCATCAAGCTGGCCGGCCTGTCCGCGCTGGTCGGTCGCCTGTATTACCTGCAGGTCGTCGAGTCGGCCCGCTACACCATGCTGGCGGAGGAGAACCGCATCAGCCTGCGGCTGATTGCGCCCTCGCGCGGCAACATCGTCGACCGTTTCGGCGTGCCGCTGGCGGTCAACGAGCAGAACTATCGCGTCGTCGTGGTGTCGGAACGCACCCACAACATCCAGGAGACGCTCGACAAGATCTCCCGCATCGTGCCGCTGACCGATGGCGACCGCCGCCGCGTGCTGCGCGAGTTGCATCGCAAGCGCCGATTCGTGCCCGTCACCGTGCGCGAGAACCTGACCTGGGAGCAGGTGGCGACGCTGGAGACCAACACCCCCGACCTGCCCGGCGTGGCGATCGAGGTGGGCGAGCTGCGGCATTACCCGCAGGCGGACGCGACCGCCCACATCCTGGGCTATGTCGGCGCCGTATCGGAAGCGGAGCTGAGCGGCAACAGCGATCCGGTGCTGTCCCTGCCCGGTTTCCGCATCGGCAAGGCCGGCATCGAGAAGTTTCACGAGAAGGTGCTGCGCGGCACCGCCGGCACCAGCCAGCTGGAAGTCAATGCGGTCGGCCGCGTCATCCGCGAACTCTCCCGCGACGAGGGGCAGTCGGGCCGGGAAATCCAGCTGACCATCGACATGGCCCTGCAGCGCTTCGTGCAGGAAAGGCTGTCGCAGGAGGTCAGCGCCTCGGCGGTGGTGATGGACGTGCACACCGGCGGCATCTACGCCCTGTGCTCGCACCCCAGCTACGATCCCAACCAGTTCACCATGGGCATCAGCGCCGAGCTGTGGGAGGAGTTGCTGTCCAACCCGGCGACTCCGCTGAACAACAAGGCGGTGGTCGGCCAATACCCACCGGGCTCCACCTTCAAGATGATGGCGGCTCTGGCGGCGCTGGAATCGGGGGTGGTCAGCAACCGCCATACGGTGTTCTGCCCCGGCTACCTCGAACTGGGCGACCACCGCTTCCACTGCTGGAAGCGCGGCGGCCACGGCACCGTCGATTTCGTCGGCGCGCTGCGCCATTCCTGCGACGTGTTCTTCTACGACGTGTCGCGCCGGATCGGCATCGACCGCATCGCCGAGATGTCCAACCGCTTCGGCCTGGGCCACCGCACCGACATCGACCTGCCGCACGAGCGCGCCGGCCTGATCCCCTCGATTGCCTGGAAGAAGGCGACGCTGGGCAAGGGCTGGGACATGGGCGAGACGCTGGTCGCCTCGATCGGCCAGGGCTATGTGCTGACGACGCCGCTGCAGCTGGCGGTGATGGTCTGCCGGCTGGCCAATGGCGGCTATGCGGTCAAGCCGCACCTGACCAAGCAGATCAAGACTGTCAGCGGCGAACAGACCGCCTGGCCCGGCATCGGCGTGAAGAAGGAGAATCTCGACATCGTGCTGCGCGGCATGACCGAGGTGGTGAACGCCCCGAACGGCACCGCCTTCAAGTCGCGCATCACCGAAGTTGGGTACGAGATGGCCGGCAAGACCGGGTCCGCCCAGGTCCGCCGCATCACCATGGCCGAGCGCAACAGCGGCGTGAAGAAGAACGAAGACCTGCCCTGGCGCGAGCGCGACCACGCCCTGTTCGTCGCCTTCGCGCCGATCCAGGCGCCGCGCTATGCCTGCGCCGTCTTCGTCGAGCATGGCGGCGGCGGATCGACCGCGGCGGCGCCGATCGCCCGCGACATCCTGCTGGAAACCCAGAAGCGCGACCCCGGCCGTGCCGCCGTCGCCGAAACCCCGCCGCCGAGCGGCATGCCGGAACCCCGGGGCTGAGGTTTCCTGATCGGAACGATGCTTCCAACGAGCGACTGCGCGGGCGCCCTGTTCCCTCAGACCACCTGCAGCCCGAACACCGCGGCGCCGAGAAGACGGGCATCGCTGTTGCGAAGATCGACCGTCACTGGGCGGACGGCATCGGGCGCGTCGATCCAGAGGGTCAGAAGATCGTCCTGCCTGTCCTCGCGCCGGGGGATCGGCACGGCCACCGACGTGGTTTGACCGAAAGCCAGCCTGACCTCGACCGGTGCTGCAAAGTTCAGGGAGAGGAAGACCGACTGCCGCTCGTGATAGGGTAGGCCTGCCAGCGTGATGAGCAGCGACTGGCACGCTGTCTCCGGAATGCGCAGGACGACGACCGCCTGCCTGCTGGTCCAGATCCAATTCTCTTCGTGGTGATGGAAGCCGCTCCAGCCGGACAGAACGGAGCCGATCCCACGCGCCACCGGATATTCCCGTCCACGCAGCAAAGTAGCGATCGGCGGGATTGCCGGGATGTGGCGCCGGCTCCCATCATTGACACCCGCGGCCCGAGGGGCCGATGCGGCATGCGTTCCGGTGAGGCGGTTGCGGGATCGCATCCAATGATCGGTTTGTGCCAGGAAATCGGCGTTCCAGCGCGCCTCGGTCGCAGCCGCCCGCACCGGGTCGAGTTTTCCCTGGGTGCGCAGCCAAGCAAGATCACGCAGGCGCTGCGCACAGACCATGAGCTTCAAGGCCGCAGAATGCTCCTGGGTGGCGAGGTCGGAACCCTGCCATCCGCTGACCCGGTGACTGTTGCTGGCATGCTGCCGCCACCCGACCAAAGGACGCGACCGGTAATGATGGCTTCCGAGCAGCGTTGCCCTGAAGCCGGTGAGGAGATCGAGGCCATATGGACAGAGTTCGGGGTCGAGCGGCGGAAATGCCTCGATCACGGAACGATGATAGGCCGACGAGGCGCCCAGCCAGCAGGGTTCCATCTGGCGGTCGAGCAGTGTGACGGGGTCATCGAAGACCGTGTCCGGCATTTCCGCACCGCTCAGGGAGATCGGGATGCCGCCCTCGCTCAGCAGGAGCGCATTGGACGTGAACAGCCGGCAACCAGGGTTGGCGGCGAAATGGTTGATGATCGTGTCAAGTCGGCCCGGGAGCGTGATGTCGTCGCTGTCCGCCTGGATAAGCAGCGGCGCCCGCGAGAGGGCGACGAGGCTGGGCAGCATGCCATGACCGATCGCTTGGCTATTCCGCATCACCGTCGCGGCCACGTCCGGCCGGCCGCTCAGCCGCTCCAGGGCCACGGAAAGGCTGCCATCATCGGACCCGTCGTCGATCAGAACGAGTTCGGTGTCCGATCGCCATTGGGAAAACAGACTGTCCAGTTGTTGGCCGATCCAGCCGGCATGGTTGCGCAACGGGATGAAGACCGTCGCCGCAAAGCTCTGATGCGGAGCGGCCGGCGGCTGGACGGGGGCATCCTCGGCCCAGCGCTCGATGGCGCCGGCGATCTCGTCGGCAGCATAACAGCTGCTGACGTCCGGATGAGCGTAGATCGCCTCCAATGCCGGGCGAGGCAGGCGAAAACAGCTCTTCAGAGCGCGATAGATCTCGCTCGTCGGTTTGGTCGTGCCGTCGTTCGAATGCGGCAGGCGGAACTCCATCCCCGGAAAGAGTTCGGCCAGTCCATTCTGGATTGCTGTCGGTGCGTTCTCGTGGCGGAACAGCAGAAGGCGGACATTCCCCTTGGTCAGGATCGAGTAGCCGCGTTGCCGATCGAAAGCATGCGCCCGCAGATCGAAACCGAAGGGCGTCTCGATCTCTTCCCGAAACCAGATCAGGGGCGCGCGGATCATCCGCTCAAGATAAAGGCGATTGGGATCGCCATCGGGCGTATCGCGGAGCCACAGATCGCCGACGCGCGCGGCGAGAGCCTCCGCCGTCGCCTCCGCCGTGGCGCCAAGGCAATCCGCGAAGTCGGCGTCGAGGTTCTGCATGGCGACCGAGATCGAGCGGACGATAGGGTCGCGGACACCGCTGACGATGGTTACGGACTCGCCTTTGGCCATGGCCTCGGCCAGGCGGCGGGCAATCCCCGGCGCTTCTGTGTGGAACGGCGGCATGTCCTGCTGGGCCGTCGCCCGCAAGGCGAGAGCATGTGCCAAAGGTTCGTGCAGCCAGGACCCGAGCCCATGACTGTTGAAGACCTCACCAGGAAAGCGCGCGGCCAGCAACTCGGTTATGGAGGTTGTGCAGACCTTGGCATAGGTAAGGACGAGGATCATGGTCTAGCTCATGTGGCAGCGGCAGACAGGGTGATTGGGCGGCCGTCTGGCTGCGGGTCACGTCCCCCGTGGATTACCCGCCGCTGCGTGCCGTTCTTGCAAAGGTAAGACGGTTCCGGATGGATGTCGGACGATTGCAAATGGCAATGGACCCATCCGGCATGTCGTTTCGGATGACGGCATTGACGCCGATCCGGCAATCGTCGCCGATGCTGACTCCGGCATGGATGCGTGCGCCCATTCCGATCATGCACCGCTTGCCGATCCGCACGTCGCTCGCCACGGTCGCATGGGGCAGAACGACGCTGAAATCGCCGACCGCGACCCGCGCACCCAGGACATTGTGCGCAAAGAGATGAACATGCCTGCCAAGATCAACATCGGTGACGAGTGCGAAGGGGCCGACGTAGCACCCTTCCCCCATCTGGGCGTGGGATGAAACCACCGAGGATGGATGGATGATTCGCGGCCAGCGGCAGCCGCGCAGGGCCGGACGCTCGCGGATCGCTTGAGCGTGATCGGGATCGGCAACGGTCAGGAGTGCATCCACCGTCGCGCCATCCACATCATCTATAAAACCAACCTCATGCCCGAGAACCGATCCGGCAGGCCGGTCATCCACAACCCTGCCGACAGTAATTCCCGCGGTCTCCAGAATGCAAATAAGATTACGAGCATTTCTCCCCCCGCCAACCAGCAGCAAGCCCTCAGCTACAGGAGAAACAGAAGCACTCATTCCCATCGCAATTCTTATCTTTCGCGCGTTCTTCATCAGCTAATTAAACTGTATCAGTTCGCATTCATCCGGACAATATGTTGACGCTGAAGCGGTAAACAGAGCCTGTTTTCAATGTTGGACACTTGATTCCATTGCGCAAACTTCTTTTTCGCGCTGTGGTTGGGCAGGAGCGGAAAATGGCTTCGCAAAAGGCGTGAGGCCAAAAGAAAAGCGCGCCCCCGAAGGGACGCGCTTTTCAACAGACCGATGCGGCTTTCGCCAGATCAGTTCTTCGACTTGTCGACCAGACGGCGCTCGGCGATCCACGGCATCATGGCGCGCAGCTTCTCGCCGACCTTCTCGATCTCGTGCTCGGCGTTGCGGCGGCGGATCGCCTTGAAGGACGGCTGGCCGGCCTTGCACTCCAGCATCCAGTCGCGGACGAAGCGGCCTTCCTGGATGTCGGTCAGGACGCGCTTCATCTCGGCCTTGGTTTCGGGCGTGATGATGCGCGGGCCGGTGCGGTAGTCGCCGTATTCGGCCGTGTTGGAGATCGAGTAGCGCATGTTGGCCATGCCGCCCTCGTACATCAGGTCGACGATCAGCTTCACTTCGTGCAGGCACTCGAAGTAGGCCATCTCGGGGGCATAGCCCGCTTCGACCAGCGTCTCGTAGCCGGCGCGGATCAGCTCGGTCAGGCCGCCGCAGAGCACGGCCTGCTCACCGAACAGATCGGTCTCGCACTCTTCCTTGAAGGTCGTCTCGATGATGCCGGCGCGGCCGCCGCCATTGGCCGAGGCGTAGGACAGGGCGATGTCCAGCGCGTTGCCCGAGGCGTTCTGGTGCACGGCAACCAGCGACGGCACGCCGCCGCCACGCTGGTATTCGCTGCGCACGGTGTGGCCGGGGCCCTTCGGCGCGATCATGAACACGTCGAGGTCGGCGCGCGGCTCGATCAGGTTGAAGTGGACGTTCAGGCCGTGCGCGAAGGCCAGGGCGGCGCCCTGCTTCATGTTCGGGGCCAGATCGTCACGGTACAGGTCGGCCTGCAGCTCGTCCGGGGTCAGAACCATCACGACGTCGGCCCAGGCGGCGGCTTCGGCCGGGGTCATCACGGTGAAGCCGGCGGTCTCGGCCTTCTTGATGGTGGCCGAACCCGGGCGGAGCGCGATCCGCACGTCCTTCACGCCGCTGTCACGCAGGTTATGGGCGTGGGCATGGCCCTGGCTGCCGTAGCCGACGATGACGACCTTCTTGCCCTTGATCAGGTTGACGTCGGCATCACGATCGTAATAGACGCGCATTGAGATGGTTCCTTGAATTCGCAACGAACGAAGACTGAGTGCGTTTCCTGCGGCGGATTACTCCATTGAGCAAAGCCGTCCGTCAAGGGAAACAATCGCTCGATGGAGCGGCGAAGCGCAAAGCTTCCTTGCGTTTTTGCCGCCCCAATCTTTCGCAGAATGCTATTCCGCGGGTAACGGCGCCTCAGAACGCCGCCGGTCCCTTCGACATGGCGACCACGCCGGTGCGGCTGGCTTCCACGAGGCCGAGCTGGCTCATCAGGCCGACGAAGTCGTCGACCTGCTCGGTGGTGCCGGTCAGCTCGAAGATGAAGCTGGTCAGGGTGGCGTCGACCACCTTGGCCTGGAAGATGTCGGCGAGGCGAAGCGCCTCGATCCGGCGGTCGCCGGTGCCGGCCACCTTGACCAGCGCCAGTTCGCGTTCCACCGACGGCCCCTCGTCGGTCAGGTCGTGGACGCGGTGGACCGGAACCAGCCGGCCGAGCTGCGCCTTGATCTGCTCGATGATCATCCGGGTGCCGGAGGTGACCAGCGTGATGCGCGACAGGTGCTCGGCGTTGTTCACCTCCGCCACCGTCAGGCTTTCGATGTTGTAGCCGCGGCCGGAGAACAGCCCGATGACACGGGCAAGCACGCCCGGCTCATTGTCCACCAGCACGGCGATGGTGTGCTTTTCGATCGCGTTTTCCATGAGACCCATTCCCCCGTTCGTTCGTCGTCAGCCGATCAGACCAGCACCATGCCGTCTTCCGGCGTGGCATCGGACGGGCTGTCGTCCGGACCGAACAGGATCTCGTTATGGGCCTTGCCGCCCGGGATCATCGGGAAGCAGTTTTCCTTCGGATCGACGGCGATATCGATGATGCAGGGGCGGTCGGTCACCGTCAGCATCTTCTCGATCACCTGATCGACCTCGGCCACCGTGGTGGCGCGCAGGCCGACGCAGCCCCAGGATTCCGCCAGCTTCACGAAGTCCGGCAGGGCTTCCGAGTAGCTCTGGGAATAGCGCGAGCCGTGCAGCAGTTCCTGCCACTGGCGCACCATGCCCATATACTGGTTGTTCAGGATGAAGATCTTGACCGGCGCGCGGTACTGCACGGCGGTGCCGATCTCCTGCATGTTCATCAGGAAGCTAGCCTCGCCCGACACGTCCACCACGATGGCGTCGGGGTGGGCCAGCTGGGCGCCGATGGCGGCCGGCAGGCCGTAGCCCATGGTGCCGAGCCCGCCCGAGGTCATCCAGCGGTTCGGCTGGTCGAAGGGCAGGAACTGGGCGGCCCACATCTGGTGCTGGCCGACTTCCGTCGTGATGTAATGGTCCTTGCCGCGCAGAGCCTCGCGCAGGCGCTCCAGCGCGTACTGCGGCTTGATGACCGATTCGGTGCGGTTGTAGTTCAGGCAGTTGCGGGCGCGCCAGCCCTCGATCTTGCCCCACCACTCCTTCAGCGCGGCCTTGTCCGGCGACTTGGCGCGCGCCTTCCAGATGCGCAGCATGTCTTCCAGCACCGCGCCGCAGTCACCGACGATCGGAATGTCGACCGCGACGTTCTTGTTGATCGAGCTGGGGTCGATGTCGACGTGGATCTTCTTCGAACCCGGCGAGAAGGCCGACAGCTTGCCGGTCACGCGGTCGTCGAAGCGGGCGCCGATGTTGATCATGACGTCGCATTCGTACATGGCGAGGTTCGCCTCGTACGTGCCGTGCATGCCCAGCATACCCAGCCACTGGTTCTCGGACGCCGGGAAGGCGCCCAAGCCCATCAGGGTGGAGGTGATCGGGAACCCGGTGGTCTTGACGAACTGGGTCAGCAGCTTGGCCGCGAAGGGGCCGGCATTGATCACGCCGCCGCCGGTGTAGAAGACCGGGCGCTTGGCGTTGGCGATCAGTTCCACCGCTTCTTCGATGCGGGCGATCTCCGGCTTCACCTGCGGTCGGTAGGTCTTGTGCTTGACCTCCGCCGGCGGGACATAGGTGCCGTCGGCGAACTGCACGTCCTTCGGGATGTCGACCAGCACCGGGCCGGGACGCCCGCTGCGCGCGACATAGAAGGCCTCGTGCAGGGTGCGGGCCAGGCTGTCGACGTCCTTCACCAGGTAATTGTGCTTGGTGCAGGGCCGGGTGATGCCGGTGGTGTCGGCTTCCTGGAAGGCGTCGTTGCCGATCAGGTGGGTCGGCACCTGGCCCGACAGGCAGACCAGCGGAATGCTGTCGCACAGGGCGTCCAGCAGGCCGGTCACCGCGTTGGTGGCGCCGGGGCCGGAGGTCACCAGCACGCAGCCGACCTTGCCGGTCGAGCGCGCATAGCCCTCCGCCGCGTGAACCGCGGCCTGCTCGTGGCGTACAAGGACATGCTTCAGGTCGTTCTGCTGGAACAGCGCGTCGTAGATGGGAAGTACGGCGCCGCCGGGATAGCCGAAGATGATGTCAACGCCCTGATCCTTCAGGGCTTTGATGACGATCTGGGCGCCGGTCAGCTTCTGTTCGGACATCGGTCACGACCTTCTCATGTGGGCGCCTCCTCTAGGGCGCCCGGTTCCTTGGGAACACCAACCCCGCCTGGAGGGGATGCCGTTCATAACAACGGCTTAGCTCCGATGGCGTGTGCTGGGATGGGCAAATTAGTCAAATCATCCGTCATAGGTCAACCCTATTCGCGAATGTTTGCAAAGTTTTTTTGCCGCAGTTTTTCCAATTGTTGCGCGCCCATTGGAGGTGGTCGTCCCGTTCCACCCCCTGCCGCGCCAGCGCTTGCCGCAAACGGAAACGGCGGCCGCACCGAAGCGCGGCCGCCGTTCCGAAAAGGCGACTGAGTTTGCGCAGCCCGTCAGGCGGCGGTCTTCAGCAGTCCGCAGAGCCGGCGGATGCCCTCGCGGATCTGGGCCGGCTTGGTGACGGAGAAGGCCAGACGCAGCGTGTTCTTGCCCGACCGATCGGCATGGAAGGCCGAGCCGGGGACGAAGGCGACGTTGGCCTCCTTGATCGCGCGGGCGAGCAGCTCGGTGCCGTCGACGCCTTCCGGCGCCTCGATCCAGACGAACAGGCCGCCCTCCGGCTTGGTCCAGGTAACGCCCGGCGGGGCGAACTCGTCCAGTGCCGCCAGCATGGCGTCGCGGCGCTCCTTATATTGCGTGCGCAGCAGCTTGATGTGGCTGTCGAAGATCTGCGAGACGACGTCGTGCATGACGATCTGGTTGATCGTGCTGGCATGCAGGTCGGCCGCCTGCTTCATCAGCACCAGCCGGTTCACCACCTCCGGCGCCGCATTGACCCAGCCGATGCGCATTGCCGGAACCATCGTCTTGGAGAAGGTGCCGCCGAAGATCACGTTGGTCAGCTTGCCGCCGTTGCGCTCGCAATCCAGCGCCGCCATCAGCGGCAGATGCTCGCCGTCATAGCGCAGCTCGCAATAGGCGGTGTCCTCGATCACCGGCACGCCGGCGGCCTCGCAGGCGTCCAGGATGGCGTGGCGGCGGGCCAGCGTCACCGTGGTGCCGTTCGGGTTCTGGAAGTCGGGGACGAGGTAGAAGAACTTCGGCTTCTGAGCCAGCGCTTCGTTGAGCGCCGCCATCTCCGGCCCTTCCTCGTCCATCGGGATGGAGAGGTAGGTGGGCTCGTAGGGCGAGAAGGCCTGCAGCGCGCCTAGATAGGTCGGGCGGGTCACCACGATCTTGTCGCCGGGGCCGATCAGCAGCTTGCCGACGAACTCCAGCACCTGCTGCGAGCCGTTGGTGATGAGAACGCCGTCCAGCCCGACATTGACGCCCTTGCCGCCCATGTAGTCGCAAATCCATTCCCGCAGCGGCGTGTAGCCTTCGGTGATGGAGTATTGCAGAGCGGCGCCGGCCCCGGCGTTGGACTGGAAGATCTTCTCGTAGGACCGCGCGATGGCGGAGCTGGGGAACAGGTCCGGGTCGGGAATGCCGCCAGCGAAGGAGATGATCTCCGGACGGTCGATCAGCTTCAGCAGTTCCCGGATTTCGGACGCCGTCATGCCGCCCACGCGGCCCGCGAACACATGACCCCAATCAACCGACACGGTGCTTCTCCTTCGGATCAGTAATTTAGTATCGTTCTCAGGCGGTCGAGCATTGCATTTCGTACCGCGGGCGAACAAGGCAGATCGATGGTATGGCAGCTATGCTGTCCTGTATCACTTACCAGCATATCAGAGAATTTGCCAACAATCTGATGCCGAAACCAAGTGACCTGCCGTTTGGCATAGCGGCGGGTCGATTGCTGGGCCAGCGCAACGGCCTCATTGAGCGGAATCTCGCCATGCAGGACGCGGCGCAGCTCCGGCACGCCCAAAGCCTTCAGCACCGGTAGGTCGTGGGCGAGCGCCTGCTCTCGCGCCAGTGCGTCCAACCGCCGCACCTCCTCCAGCGCACCCTGCTCCATCATCAGATGGAAACGCTTGTCGCATTGGGCGTAGAGGTCGGCCCGCGGCGGGTCGAGCACGAGGATGGTGAAGCGCAAATCCTCCGGCGTGCCCTGGGCCGTTTGGCTCTGCCAGTGGGACAGCGGATGGCCGGTGGCCTCCAGCACCTCCCAGGCGCGGGTCAGGCGGGTGGTGTCGCCGGGGTTCAGCTTGGCCGACGCGGGGTCGCAGGCGACCAGTTCGGCGCGGAACTCCTCGCCGCCGATGGTTGCCAGCCGGGCATGGGCGGCGGCGCGCACCTCGTCGGGGATGGGGGGCACTTCGCTCAAGCCCTGCATGAGGGCCCGCAGGTAGAGACCGGTGCCGCCGACCACCACCGGCAGCCGGCCCTCGGCCTTGGCGGCGGCGATCTCCGCCAGAGCCATATCGCGCCAGCGCGCCGCCGATCCGCGTTCCGCCGCCGGCAGCACGCCATAAAGACGATGGGGAGCCCGCGCCAGATCCTCGGACGGCGGCCGGGCGGTCAGCACGTCCAGATCGGCGTAGAGCTGCATGCTGTCGGCATTGATGACGGTGCCGCCGAACGCCTCGGCAATCGCCAGCGCCAGCCCCGACTTGCCCGATGCGGTCGGGCCGCCGATGACGATGACATCGGTGAGCGTGTTCATCGCCCTTCCATGGGGCCACGGCGTTTCCTTTGCAACACCCATCCGCATGCCCCAACCGCATGCCGACGCCGAAGCTTCGTTGGACCGGACCCCTCGCCTGTGGTAGGCAGCGCGCAAAGGCCCTCTTTTTTGCTCGGGACACCCGCCGATGAACGCCATCGTCACGCTGATCGCCCCCCGTACCGCCACGCTCGACGAGGCCGTCGTCCAGACCGCCAAGGCGGCGCTGGTGGGCTTGGGCGCCGATGCCGGCGCGCCGGACTGGCTGGCTACCGGTACCGCCTGCGACCTGCCCTTCGGCAATCTGGCGCCGGAGCAGGCGGAAGCGGCGATCCGCCATGCCCTGAACGGCGCCACGCTGGACATCGTCGCCCAGCCGGCGGCGACCCGGCGCAAGCGGCTGCTGGTCGCCGACATGGAATCGACGATCATCGAGCAGGAGATGCTGGACGAGCTGGGCGACTATGTCGGGCTGAAGGACCACATCGCCGCCATCACCGCCCGTGCCATGAACGGCGAGATCGACTTCAAGGATGCGGTGCGCGAGCGGGTCGCCCTGCTGAAGGGCCTGAAGGAGACGGTGATCGACGAGGTGTGGCAGCGCGCCACCCTGATGCCGGGCGCCGCCCAGCTGGTCGGCACCATGCGCGCCAACGGCGCCGCCTGCGTCCTGGTGTCGGGCGGCTTCCGCTGCTTCACCGGCCGGGTGCGCAGCTGGATCGGCTTCGACGACGACCGCGGCAACGAGTTGGAAGTGATCGACGGCGTGATGACCGGCAAGGTGATCGAGCCGATCCTGGACAAGGACAGCAAGCTGCAGGCGCTGATGGCCTATGCCGGCGAGCACCGCGTGCCGATGGCGGAGACCATGGCCGTCGGCGACGGTGCCAACGATTTGCCGATGCTGCTGGCCGCCGGTCTGGGCGTCGCGTTCCATGCCAAGGCGGTGGTCGCCGCCGAAGCCCGCGCCCGCGTCGACCATGGCGACCTGACCGCCCTGCTCTACGCCCAGGGCTACCGGGCGGCGGAGTTCGTGGGATAAGGAAGGGTTCGCCTTTGCCCCTCACGCCCACACGCCGCGGACATAGGGTGTCAGCTGCGTGTCCGTCAGGATGATGTGGCGGACCAGCCAGTCGGCGGTGAATTTATAGAGCTTCTCGGCGTTCTCGTGGGTGGGTTCGTTGGAGAACTGGTTCGACAGCTCGCTGACCTTCTGGACAGCGGCGCGGTGCATGGCGACATGCTCGTCGAATTTCGGGTAATGCACGATCTGCATGATCCGCTCTTCGCGGGCGAAATGCTCCTTGGTGTATTCCAGAAGCTTGATCAGGATCTTGGCGACGCGAACCGGCTGGAACCGCGGGGCGGCCAGCGCGGCGTCGAGTTCGTTCAGATACTCGATCAGGTGTTTGTGATCGTCGTCGATGGCCGGCTGCCCGACGCTCAACTGCCGTCGCCATGTGATGGCGCCCATGACCTTGCGGCCTCCCCCCTTAACCGGCACCCCGTTGGGGAGGATTATGAATGGTGTTACCACCGCACCCAAACAGCCGCCGGCGTCACACGGCAATTTGACGCACCCGCATGACGCGAACCGGAACGGAGCGGGGCGGATGCGTCGCCGCACCCGCCCCGTTCTACAGACTTACGTTGATAAATCTCAGCCGACGATCGAATACCCGCAATCGACATAGGTGGTGTCGCCGGTGATGCCCTTGGCGCCGTCGGTGGCGAGGAAGGCGGTGGTGTAGCCGACCTCCTCGATGGTCACCAGACGGCCTTCGGGGGCGCGCTCGGCGGCCTTGTTCATCAGCTCGTCGAAATGGGCGATGCCGGACGCGGCACGGGTCTTGATCGGGCCGGGCGAGATGGCGTGGACGCGAATGCCCTTCGGACCGAGTTCCGCCGCCAGATAGCGCACGCTGGCCTCCAGCGCCGCCTTGACGGGGCCCATGACGCCGTAATTGTCGATGACGCGGTTGGCGCCGAAATAGGACATGGTGAACAGCGACCCGCCGTCCTTCATCAGCGGCTCGGCATAGCGGGCCATGCGGATGAAGGAGTGGCAGGAGACGTCCATCGCCTGCTGGAAGCCCTCGCGCGAGCAATCGACGACACGGCCGTGCAGGTCCTCCTTCGGCGCGAAGGCGATGCTGTGCAGCGCGAAGTCGAGCTTGCCCCACTTCTCGCCGATCTTGTCGAACAGGGCCTTCAGCTGGCCTTCGCCGGTGACGTCCACCGGTTCGAAGATCTCGGCCTCCAACTGCTGGGCCAGCGGCTCGACGAACTTCTTGGCCTTGTCGTTCAGATAGCTGATTGCAAGGTCGGCACCCATGGCGCGAAAGGCGCGGGCGCAGCCCCAGGCGATCGACTGGTCGTTGGCAATGCCAAGGACGAGCCCCTTCTTGCCTTCGAGCGTGGCGGCGGCGGGAATGATCGTGGTCATGCGGACTGTCCTGCGGTCGATGGGACGGGAGGAGCGGCCGCAACCCCGGCCGCCTTTCGCCAGGTGAGATCACGCGGCGCTCCTTGTGCAGTGCACCATAAACCAACCGCCGGAGGTCCGCAATGTGCAATGGGCGCGTTCCGCACATGCGCCTCAATCATTGCGCAGCATTGCTCGGAGAGCGTTCAGTAAAAACTGAATTGTTGCCGTTTCAGTCTTTCATTGATCCATATCAAAACGGCCTGCCAGTATGGGACTGGCAGGCCGTTTCTTGATGACATTTCCGTTATGGCGTCACGCCGCTTGTGCGGTCCGCCTCCTTAGCGGGCAACACCCGGCGTAAAAGACGGCGGATCGCTGGCCGGGAAGGATTCCTGCGAGGCCTCGTCGACGATCTCCTCCTCGCACGCCTCCTCATAGATGTCGCCGGGATGGCGGGAGTAGCGATTGACGCCCTGGTTCACATCCTGTGCCGGAATCGCCGCCCGGTCGTTGTGCGACCAGTCGGCCAGCATCGCCTTGCCGGGGCAATAGCCGGTCAGACCGCGCGCCACGAGAGCGCCGCCGGCAAGCGCCATCGCGGCGCCGGTCCAGTTGGGCCGGCGCAGGCCCAGGACCGCCAGCAGCACGCCGCCGGCCAGCGACGCCAGCCGCTCGGTATGCCCGACATTGATGCTGTAACCGCCGCTGGGTCCGTGAATGCGGTCGTTGAGGCCGCGCAGGTTGCGCTGGGCCGTTTCGGTGATGGAAGAGAGTTCCATGTCGGTCCTCCTGAATGCGGGTCCCGGTCGGGGATCGTCCGCCATCGGATCGTTATCGCGTCACTGTTGGGAAACCGGCGGCTGGGGGGTGCCGTTCCCGGACGTCGTCCCGGAAGCAGACCCCGGCGCCGATTGCGAAGTGCCGCCCTGACTGCTTCCCTCCTGGCCGCTGGAACCGGCGGCGCCGCGCGCCTGCTGCAGTTCACGGTTCAGCCGCGCCACCTCCTGCGACAGGCGCTGCACCTCCTGGCGCAGCGGCGCAGCCGAGGCATCGCCGGCGCCCGCCGAGCCGGCGATGGCGGCCAGCGTCGCCGAATCCCGCATCCAATAGGGCGCCACGCCGTAATAGGTGTGGACCGCCATCGCCCATTGGCGGTCGTTCATGTTCGGCCGGTTCTTCTCGTCGAAGCGCGGGGCGTTGGTCAGCTTGTCCTTCGGCACGTTCAGGACATAGCCGTCGCCGGACGGGGAGAACAGCGCCCAAGGCACCGGGAAGTGGCTGTCGCCGATGCCGAGGAAGCCGCCCAGCTCGACCACCGCATAGGCGACCCGGCCGCTGGCGGGATCGATGATCAGTTCGGACACGCTGCCGAGATCCTTGCCGTCCGGGCTGCGCAGCTTGGCGTCCTCAAGCTCGTCGGCGGCGATCGCGCGCGGATGGGCGATGGAGTCCTGCAGGGCCGCCGCCTCGCCCAGGATGGCCTGGCAGGCGGGCGCGTTGCCCTTCTGCGCGGCGGCCTGTGCCGCCTGCTGCAGGGCGCGAAGCTGTGCGGTTTCCTGCTGCGTCACCGGAGCGGGGGTACCGGGGCCGGCAGCCTCAAGAGCCGCCGCCTGCTGTCCCAGCCGGTCGAGCCCGGCCGCGCAGTCGTCGGCCGCCAGCGCGGGCGCGGCGAAGGACAGGGTTCCCAGCGCGGCCAGCAGCAGGGCCGTTGCAGGGGTGGGGCGCGTCATTAGGGCATCCTCCGGCTTGAATCGTCTCATGCTGCATGAACAGCATGGTCAAGCCGGAGGTTCCATCAGCCAGAGATTCCCTGGCGCCGATCTTCCCCCAGTTGTGAAAGGTCAACCCGGAAGGGGCAATCCGCCGCGCTGGACGATGAAGGACTGGATGGCGTCCAGACCCTCGCCCGCCTTGACGTTGGTGAAGACGAAGGGGCGGTCGCCGCGCATCTTGCGGGCGTCGCGGTCCATCACCTCCAGGCTGGCGCCGACCATCGGGGCGAGATCGGTCTTGTTGATGACCAGCAGATCCGAGCGGGTGATGCCCGGCCCGCCCTTGCGCGGGATCTTGTCGCCGGCCGACACGTCGATGACGTAGATGGTGATGTCCGCCAGTTCCGGCGAGAAGGTCGCCGCGAGGTTGTCGCCGCCCGATTCGATGAAGATCAGGTCCAGGTCGGGGAACTTCGCGTTCATCTGGTCGACGGCGGCAAGGTTGATCGAGGCATCCTCGCGGATCGCGGTGTGCGGGCAGCCGCCGGTCTCCACCCCCATGATCCGTTCCGGCTTCAGCGCGCCGGAGCGGGTGAGGAATTCCGCATCCTCCTTGGTGTAGATGTCGTTGGTGATCGCCGCGACCTCCCAATCGTCGCGCATGCGCTTGCACAGCGCGTCGGTCAGCGCGGTCTTGCCGGAGCCGACGGGACCGCCGATGCCGACGCGAAGCGGACCGGCGTGGCTCTTTTCGATAGCGGGGAGAGCGCTCATGAGCGGAACAGCCTCGTATATTGGGTTTCGTGGATCATCGAGGTCCAGTCGACGGCCATCGCCCGGCCGCCGAGATCGTCCAACGGGGCGGCCAGCGCCGCCTCCGCCGCGCCATGCGTGATGGGGTCGAGGGCGGCCAGCGCGCGCTGTCCGTCGGTCTGGCCCAGCGGCACCAGACGAACGCCGGCCGACACCAGATTGGCGGCGAAGGCGTGCAGGTAGGCGGTCAGCGCCGGCCCTTCCGCCACACCGATCAGCGCCGACACCAGCGCCACCGCCACCGCATAAGCGACCGGCCGGCCGGTGGCGGCGATCACCGAATCCCAGCGCGGCAGGTTATCGAGCGGCCATGCGGCGCGGATCGCCAGCAGGAAAGCCTGCCCCTGCGCCCGCGATTCGAGCGCGGTCTCGGCGGACGCGCGCAGGATGTCGGCCCGCTCCACCGCCCAGGCGAAGCCGGTCTCGTCCCCCACCAGCACGGCACGGTGGGCGGCGGCGAACAGCATGCCGTCGGTGCGCCCGGCGCCGTGGCGCAGGATGCCGTCGAGCCAGACGATCATCGTCGCCCGGTCCCGCACCAGCCCCTGCTCCACCGCCGCCTCGATCCCATGGCTGTAGGAGAAGCCGCCGACGGGAAAGCTGGGCGACAGCCACGCCAGCAGGCGCGTCAGGGCGTGGGTGGAGACGCTGTGATCGACCTCAGTGCGAATGCCCATGCCCGCCGCCATGCGAATGCCCGCCATAGGCGCCGCCTTCCGGCATGAAGGGGGCGATCACATCGCGCACCTCCGCCCCCAGCCCGCGCAGCATGTCCTCGATCACATGATCGCGGCGCAGGCGGATGGTGTCGCCGACGATCTGCACCGGCAGGTGACGGTTGCCGAGATGCCAGGCGACCCGCGCGAAGGCCTCGACCGGGCCGGGTACGCGGACTTCCATCAGCTCCTCAGAGGCGGCGACCACGCGCAGGAAGCTGCCGTCGATCAACTCCAGCCCGTCGCCGTCGTCCAGCGCCACCGCCCGCGGCAGGTCGAGCAGGAAGGCGCCGCCGGCATCGTCGGTCATCGCCATGCGGCGGCGGAAACGGTCATCGAAGGCGAGCGTCACGGTGCCGGCCGCCTGCTCGACCGGCCAATGGCCGCGGGCGTGGACTCGGGTGGCGCGGCGGGTGGGATCGGTCATCAGCGAAGCCGTTCGAAGGGGGTCGGGTGGCCGAAGAAGCGGCCGGCCAGATCGCTGACCAGCGCCGCGTCCCCGGTGGTGAAGAAGCGCAGGCCCCGTTCGGCAGGATCTGGCCGGTATTCGGGGTGACGATCGAGATACTGCTCCAGCGAGCGGGCGGTCAGCGTCGGCTGGCACAGCACCTCCACCCCCGGCGGCAGCGCGCGGGCGAACAGGTGGCGCACCAGCGGGTAATGGGTGCAGCCCAGCACCACCGTGTCCAGCGGCTGGCTGCCCATCTTGTCCAGCAGCACGCGGACATAGCCGGCGACCGCCGGTTCGATCTCGTCATCCGACGCGCCGCGCTCGATCAGCGGCACGAGGTCGGGACAGGCCTGCTGCACGACGCGGACCGAAGGCGCGCGCTTGCCGATCTCCCGCGGGAAGGATCCGGAATTGACCGTCGCCGCGGTGGCGAAGATTCCGACACTGCGCGGCTCGGCCAGATGGTCGGGCGGAACGGTGTCGATCATCCACGGCACGCGGGTGATCGCCTCCACCATCGGCACCAGCACGCCCAGCACGTTGCGGCCGGGATGGGCCGACGGCAGCCATTCCTGCTGCAAACGGCGCAGCGCCACCGCGGCTGCGGTGTTGCAGGCGATGACGACCAGCCGGCAGCCCTGGGCGAACAGCCGATCCATCCCGGCGATGGTCAGCCGATAGATGTCGTCCTCGCTGCGCGGGCCGTAGGGAGCGGCGGCATGGTCGCCGAGATAGACGAATGGCCGGTCGGGTGCCGCATCCACCAGGGCGCGCAGCACCGTCAATCCGCCATGTCCTGAGTCGAATACACCGATCAACTGTTTGAGCCTTCGCAACCATTACCCTCTCCCGCCCCGGGAGAGGGAGGGACCCGCCGAAGGCGGGAGGGTGAGGGGGGTTCCGGACATGGATCTAATCCTTGGAATACCCCTCACCCTTCCCAAGCTTCGCTTGGGCCCCTTCCCTCTCCCGGGGCGGGAGAGGGAGCGTACCATCAGAACAGGAAATACCGCTGCGCCATCGGCAGGACGTCGGCCGGTTCGCAGGTCAGCAGTTGTCCGTCCGCCCGCACCTCGTAGGTTTCCGGGTCCACCTCGATGTGCGGGGTGGCGTCGTTGTGGATCATGTCCTTCTTGCCGACGGTGCGGGTGCCCTGGACGGCGATCAGCTCGCGGTGCAGGCCAAGCTGGCGGCCGACCTCCAGTTCCATCGCCTTGGCGCTGACGAAGGTGACGCTGCTGGCCTGGAGCGAGCGGCCGAAGGCGCCGAACATCGGGCGGTAATGCACCGGCTGCGGCGTCGGGATGGAGGCGTTCGGATCGCCCATCAGCGCGGCGGCGATGGTGCCGCACTTGATCACCATGTCCGGCTTCACCCCGAAAAAGGCCGGCGACCACACCACCAGATCGGCGAGCTTGCCGACCTCGACCGATCCGACGACATGGCCGATGCCGTGCGACAGCGCCGGGTTGATGGTGTATTTGGCGATGTAGCGCTTGACCCGGAAATTGTCGTTGTCGCCGGTCTCCTGCGGCAGCCGGCCACGCTGGAGCTTCATCTTGTGGGCGGTCTGCCAGGTACGGATCACCACCTCGCCCAGCCGGCCCATCGCCTGGCTGTCCGACGAGATCATGGAGAAGACGCCGAGGTCGTGCAGGATGTCTTCCGCCGCGATGGTCTCGCGCCGGATGCGGCTTTCGGCGAAGGCGACGTCCTCGGGGATGCGCGGGCTGAGGTGGTGGCACACCATCAGCATGTCCAGATGCTCGTCCACCGTGTTGATGGTGAAGGGCCGCGTCGGGTTGGTAGAGCTGGGCAGCACGTTGGCGAAGCTGGCCACCCGTATGATGTCCGGCGCATGACCCCCGCCCGCCCCTTCGGTGTGGAAGGTGTGGATGGTGCGGCCCTTGAACGCCGCGATGGTGTCCTCGACGAAGCCCGATTCGTTCAGCGTGTCGGTGTGGATCGCCACCTGGACGTCGAGCTGGTCGGCAACCGTCAGGCAGGTGTCGATGGCGTCGGGCGTGGTGCCCCAATCCTCGTGCAGCTTCAGGCCGCAGGCGCCGGCGGCGATCTGCTCCAGCAGCGCATCGGGGCGGCTGGTGTTGCCCTTGCCGAAAAAGCCGAGGTTGATCGGCAGCCCTTCGGCGGCCTGGAGCATCCGCTCCATATGCCATGGACCGGGCGTGCAGGTGGTGGCGGAGGTGCCGGCGGCCGGGCCGGTGCCGCCGCCCAGCATGGTGGTGACGCCGCTGTTCAGCGCCTCGTCCACCTGCTGCGGGCAGATGAAATGGATGTGGGCGTCGATGCCGCCGGCGGTGACGATCTTGCCCTCGCCCGCGATCACCTCGGTGCCCGGACCGATGATGATGTCGACGCCGGGCTGGATGTCGGGGTTGCCGGCCTTGCCGATGGCGGCGATGCGCCCGCCGGTGATGCCGATGTCGGCCTTGACGATGCCCCAATGGTCGATGATCAGGGCGTTGGTGATGACGGTGTCGACCGCCCCCTGGTGGCGTGAGCGCTGGCTTTGTCCCATGCCGTCGCGGATCACCTTGCCGCCGCCGAACTTCACCTCCTCGCCATAGACGGTGTGGTCGCGTTCGACCTCCACGATCAGGTCGGTGTCGGCCAGCCGGATACGGTCGCCGGTGGTCGGGCCGTAGAGGGCCGCATACTCGGCCCGGTCGATGCGGTGCGCCATTGTCGTTCGCCCTTCCCTGTCGGCCCGTCAGAGGGCGCCGTTGACCATGCGGTTGAAGCCGATCACCACCCGGTCGCCGCCATAGGCGACCAGAGTCACGCGCCGGGTCTGGCCGGGCTCGAAACGCACCGCCGTCCCGGCCGGAATGTCGAGCCGGAAGCCGCGCGCCTTCTCGCGGTCGAAGGTCAACGCGCTGTTGGTCTCGTAAAAGTGGAAGTGCGAGCCGACCTGGATCGGCCGGTCGCCGGCATTGGCGACGTCGAGTTCGACGGTGTCGCGGCCATCGTTCAGCACGATCTCGCCGGCCGCCGGGAAGATTTCACCGGGTTTCATGGGCTGTCCCCCTCAACGGATCGGCTGGTGGACGGTGACGAGCTTGGTGCCGTCGGGGAAGGTTGCTTCAACCTGGATGTCGTGGATCATGTCGGCCACGCCGTCCATCACCTGATCCCGGGTCAGCACGGTGGCGCCGTCACGCATCAGCTCGGCCACCGTCCGGCCATCCCGCGCGCCTTCCACCACGTAATCGGTGATGAGGGCGACCGCCTCCGGATGGTTCAGCTTGACCCCGCGTTCCAGCCGCCGCCGCGCCACCATCGCCGCCATCGCGACGAGCAGCTTGTCCTTCTCGCGCCCTGTCAGGTTCATCGGGGGATTGCCCTTTCGCCACCCTGTTCGTTACCGGCAATTATGCCACGCCGAAGCGGCGCGCCAAGTGCGTCGTATGACGTAGAGGGTTGAACCAGTTGACGCGCAAGCCTGGGCTCGGCCGTCACACCTCCCACAGCCGCGGCAGGCGGGTGGGCAGGCCGGCGGCCTCGGCGCGCAGGCCGGACCACAGCGTCGCGTAGGCGCGCCGCACCGCACGGGCATCGCCGCCGAGAATGCGCACGATCAGCAGGCCATCCAACGCGGTGGCGCCGATGCGGGCTCCCTCCTGCGGCTCGGCCAGCGCGCGGACGGCGTCGAGATGGGTGCCGGCATCGGGAGCGGCGTGCAGCAGAGTGGCGCAGGCCGCTGCTCCGCCGAAGCCGGCGGGGTGGGCCAGCGCCTCGGCGATGTCGTCGTCCAGATGCAGGGCGTCGGCCCAGATCAGACGGCCGTCGCGGGCGACCTCCCAGGCGTCACGGATCAGGCCACGGGTGACCGTCTCGCCGAAGGCGGCGCGGCCGAAGACCAGCATTTCGCCGGCGATGACGCGGCCGTCACCCGCCAGATTGATCCGGGTCAGGCGGCGAAGACGGGAGCCTTCGAAAACGATCGCCTCCTGCGGCATCCATTCCAGCCAGCCATCGTCCTCCACCGACAAGGCGGTGTCGATGCGGCAGTCGGCGCCGGTTGAGCGGTAGACCTTCTCGGCCGCCTGGGTGGTGACCAGCGCCCTGGCACCCGGCCCGACCGACAGGGCGATGTCCATGCGGTCACCGCCGACCATTCCGCCGGATGTTGTGGCAAGCACCGCGATGGGAAGGTCATCGCGGCGCGGCGTCGGCATCAGCACCCGCAGCGGGTCATGATGGTAGAGAGTCGCCAGTCGGGTCTCGCCGTGGCGATGCTCGAACCGGACGGTCGCCGCGCCATGGACGGCGACCTTCTTTTCCTCACGCGCCGAGCCTTCCGGCCTGTCGGCCACCGCCACCTGAACCAAGCGCCCGCTCCCCGACTGCCAACTGGACTCTGCGGGCGCCAGTCTGCCGGAAGCGGAGCCGTTCAGGCAATGCGGACAAACACCCCGCCCCGCTCAGCCCTCGCCGTTGAAGCAGCCGTTGCGGGCGGCGACCACCGCGACCTGGGTGCGGTTGCGCACGCCCAGCTTCTGCATGATGGCGCGCACATGCACCTTCACCGTGCCCTCCAGCACGCCCAGGCCGCGGGCGATCTCCTTGTTGGAGTGGCCGGCCAGCAGCAGTTCGAAGACGTCGCGCTGGCGGTCGGTCAGGCGGTCGAGGATGTCGTCGTTGCCGCGCGGCCCCTCGGCCAGCGCCCCGTTCAGCACCGCGCGCGGCAGCGGCAGGAAGATGTCGCCGCTGAGCGCCAGCGAGATGGCATGCTCCAGCACCTCTGGCGGGCTGGTCTTCAGCACGTAGCCGCGGGCGCCCATGCGGACGCTGTCGACGATGTCGGCAACCTCGTCGGAGTTGGTGAGGATCAGGACCGGCACGTCGCCCAGCGTCTCCTTCAGCCGGCGCAGCCCGGCGATGGTGCTGCCGCCCGTGTCATCCTCATCCCCGCGCGGCGGGCCTGGATCGTAGAGAACCAGAGCCAGCTCGGGAGTCTGGCGGCCAATGTTCAGCGCTTCATCCAACGACCCGGCCTCCAGCACGCGCGTCCCAGGGCAGATTTCGCCGATGGACAGCGCGAAGCCATGGCGCACCATCGGCTGCTCGTCGACCACCAGAAAAATCCGCGTGGGATTGCCCGCGCTACGCGAACCATCGCGCGCTTGAAGCTCGAACTCCATTGTGTCCCCTTATTCTCAGCGGACCGCTCCTCAGTAGGGCCAAGAACACCAAAAAGCCCCAACGGAAAAGCGGTTCATTCGCGCCGCTCTTTGGCGCAGCTACCCCTAAATATCGAATGAACGGATCTGCGTTCAATTTCCGGCCAAATCTGATCTATTGCCTGTGACTTTCCTGTTCTCACCTTGCGCCGTTGGTTAATGAACCGTATAAATCATCCCGGCATGAAGCGTAAAGCCCGCTGTTCCGAACAATATTGTTCTAATTTTCTATGTTCGGAGTCTGCGTGGGCCGGATCAACCGGTCCGGTCCTTGGCCTGATCCTTCAGGCGCGGACAAAAAGGGGGGATCGCCGCCGCCCGGTGATAAGGGCGGCCCAGCGGAGGATGAACAATGACGACATGGAATGTGATGCTGGTCGACCATGACCGGCTGTTTTCGGCGGCCTTGGCAACGTTGATCGGCGGCGGCCCCTTCCGGGTCAGCGCCCACGCGGCCAGCGCCGACGACGCGCTCGACCTCATTGCCGACGGCGAGGAGCCCGACCTGATCGTGCTGGCGCTCCAGGACGGCATGCCTGAGGAAATCGCCGGCATCCGGCGCCTGCGCGACGGCACATCGGCCCGGATCGCGGTGCTGGCCGACACCATCGCCGACCGCAGCCTGTCCCAGTCGCTGAAGGCGGGCGCCGACGCCTATCTGAACAAGAGCATGTCGAGCGAGAGCCTGCTGCGCTCGCTGCGTCTGGTGATGCTGGGCGAGGTGGTCTATCCGACCCATGTCGCCGGCCTGCTGATGGCCGCCGCCAACGAGCGCCCGCAGCACAGCCCGACCCCGATCGCCATGCCGCCCAGCGTCTACCTGTCGAAGCGCGAGGTGCAGATCCTGCGCTGCCTGCTGGCCGGCCAGTCGAACAAGGCCATCGCGCGCAACCTGCACATCACCGAATCGACGGTGAAGATGCATTTCAAGAACGTGATGCGGAAGATCAACGCGCAGAACCGCACCCAGGCCGCGGTGTGGGCGATACAGAACGGGCTGTCGCCGCTGGTGACGGCGTAGGGGGTTAACTTGGCTAGGTGCGGGCTTCGATGCCCCCACCTTGATCCTCCCCCGCTGGGCGGGGGAGGAGACTAAGTGCTGTATTGGCAGAGTGGCGGCAGTCCCTCCCCCGCCCAGCTCTCGCACAAAGCTTCGCTTTGTGCTGACGCGGCAGGCGGACCATAGGTCCGCTGAGAGCGGGGGAGGTTAGGTGGGGGTCTAACTCCGCCAGAATCCCGCCGCCCCCTATTCCGCCGCGTGGCGATGGCCGGCGTGGCGGCCTTCGCAGAATTCCTCGATCATCTTGCGGCAGAAGGCCGGAATGTCGTCGGGCTTGCGCGAGGTGACCAGACCATGGTCGGTCACCACCTGCTCGTCGACCCAGGTCGCGCCCGCGTTGCGCAGGTCGGTCTGCAGCGACGGCCAGGAGGTCATCCGCTTGCCACGCACGCCGCCGGCGTCGATCAGCGTCCAGGGGCCGTGACAAATTGCGGCGATGGGACGATCCGAATTCACGAAGCTCTTCACGAACTCGATCGCCTTCGGTTCCAACCGCAGGCTGTCCGGATTCATCACGCCGCCCGGCAGCATCAGCGCGTCGTAGCGGCCGGCATCGGTCTGGTCGAGCGTCACGTCGACATCAACCTTGTCGCCGCGGTCATGGTGGTTCCAGCCCTGGATTTGCCCGCTTTTCGGAGCGACCACATGCACGGTGGCACCGGCATCGCGCAGGGCCTTCACCGGCTCGGTCAGTTCCACCTGTTCGAAGCCGTCGGTGGCGAGAACGGCCACGGTCTTTCCATTGAGGTTCTGGGCCATGGAGGGGCCTCCTTCGCTGTTGGTCATGCCGCAGCAACCGGATTACTCCTGCATCGTTCCCTGGGAACTGTCCCGCAATTCCCATGTTGATTGTGACATACGAGACACACATCAGCGAAGGGAGCCCGAATCATGAGGTTCCAGACCCTGTTGGCCGGCCTTGCGCTGGCAGCGACCCTGCCATTCGCCCACATCGAGTCGGTCCAGGCGGCCGATCCGCGTGCCGGCGACGATCTTGTCGGGCTCGAAGTGACCGGTCTGCTCGGCGAAGAATTGGGCCAGATCGTTTCCGTTTCGCCCAGCGCCGACGGCAAGGACACCAGCATCCTGGTCGAGGCCAGCGGCATGCTGGATGTCGGTCACCGCTTCTTCACCGTCCGCCGCTCGCAACTGTCGCCGGGCGAGGACGTGGACACCGTCACCTATAAGAAGACCGCGGAGGACGTGATCCGTCGCATCCACAACGACACCCAGGTCGCGGCGCGCTGAACCGGCGCCCCGCGTGCCGTCAGGCCGCTCAGGCCAGTTCGTCTCAGGCCAGTTCGTCAGGGTGGCAGGGTTTGCAGCCGGTGGGCCAGGGCTCGCCCAGATCCTCCACCACCATACGCCAGGATGCCCCGTCCAGGCGGACGCAGCCGCCGCCGGCGAAATGCAGGGCGATCCCGCCCTCCATCGTCTCCATCGACAGCAACTCCAGGATCCGGCCGCGGTCCTTCAGATCGAAGCCGCGCAGCTTGGCGCCGGTCACCCCGTCCACCCGCACACCGCAATGGACCCGCTCGTAGGGGGCCAGATCGTCGTCGTCGGCGGCGGGGCCGGGACGCGGGCGGTCGGCGGCCTCCCAGCGGAAGCGGTTGACGACCATGACGAACCGCTTGTCGTCGGGCTGGAAGCACATGTCGCCGACCGGCAGGATGGCGTCCTGCAGGCAGGCGGAGACGACCTTCAGGTCCTCCTCGTCTTCGGCGCGCAGGCGGATCGGGGTCATGGCTGAGGCCGTCATGGTCGTGGGCACCTCTCGGGAATGGCCAACCTTATCGGGATGGCGGAGGGGCGCCCCCGCCGCTTACTCGTCGCCGCCGTGGATGCGTTCGATCTCCGCACCGCAGGCAGCCAGCTTCTCCTCCACCCGCTCATAACCGCGGTCGAGGTGGTAGACGCGGTTGACCATCGTCTCCCCCTCCGCCGCCAGCCCGGCAAGCACCAGCGACACCGAAGCGCGCAGGTCCGTCGCCATCACGGGCGCACCGGTCAGCCTCTCCACACCGCGCACCAGGGCCGACGAGCCGTGGACCGTGATCCGCGCACCCATGCGGGTCAGCTCCGGCGCATGCATGAAGCGGTTCTCGAAGATCGTTTCCGTGATCATCGCCGCGCCCTTCGCCGTGCACATCAGGGCCATCATCTGGGCCTGAAGGTCGGTGGGGAAGCCGGGGAACGGCTCGGTCATCACATCGACGCCGTGCAGTTCGCCGTTCGCGCGCGACACGCGGATCCCGTTCTCGATCTCCTCGAAGGCGACGCCGGCCGGAGCCAGCGCCTTGACCGCCGCTTTGATCAAATCGAGACGGGTGTTCATGATGTCAAGACGGCCGCCGGTGATCGCCGCGGCCATGGCGTAGGTGCCGGTCTCGATGCGGTCGGCAACCACCATGTGGCGGGCGCCGTGCAGGCGGTCCGCGCCCTCGATCACCAGCCGGTCGGTGCCGATGCCGGTGATCTTCGCCCCCATCTTGACCAGGCACTCGGCGAGGTCGGTCACTTCCGGCTCGCGCGCGGCGTTGACGAGGATGGTGGTGCCCTTGGCCAGGGTGGCGGCCATCAGCAGGTTCTCGGTCGCACCCACCGACACCTTGGGGAAGACGTATTCCGCACCGCGCAGGCCGCCGGCCGGAGCCTTGGCGACGATATAGCCCGCCTCGATCCGGATGTCGGCGCCCATCGCCTCCAGACCCTTGATGTGCAGGTCCACCGGACGCGCGCCGATGGCGCAACCGCCGGGCAGCGACACCTTGGCCTCGCCGCAGCGGGCCAGCAACGGCCCCAGCACCAGCACGCTGGCGCGCATCTTGCGCACCAGATCATAGGGAGCGGTGGTGTTGGTGATGTCGCGCGCGGTGAAGTCCACGGCACGGCCGGCGCAATCACCGCCGGCACCGGCCATGTGGATCGCCACGCCGTGCTGCAACAGCAGATTGCACAACGTGTTGATGTCGGCCAGGATCGGCAGGTTGGTCAGCGTCAGCGTCTCGTCGGTGAGAAGCGACGCCGTCATCAGCGGCAGGGCGGCATTCTTGGCGCCACCAACGGTGATGGAGCCGTTCAGCGGGCGGCCGCCGCGGATGCGGATCTTGTCCATGGACCTGTTTCTTTCGCGGATACGCGTCGATGAGCGATCGGAGTTAGGAGTGCTCAGAGCCGGGGCAGCGTGACGCCCTTCTGCCCCATGTATTTGCCGGACTTGTCGGCGTAGGACACCTCGCACACGCTGTCGCCCTTCAGGAACAGGAACTGGCACAGCCCCTCGTTCGCATAGACCTTGGCGGGCAGCGGGGTGGTGTTGGAGATCTCCAAAGTGACGTGGCCTTCCCACTCCGGCTCCAGCGGGGTGACGTTCACGATCAGGCCGCAGCGGGCATAGGTGCTCTTGCCCAGGCAGATGACCAGAACGTCGCGCGGGATGCGGAAATACTCGACCGTGCGGGCCAGCGCGAAGCTGTTCGGCGGAATGATGCAGACGTCGGTCTTGCGGTCGACGAAGCTCGAATCGTCGAAGCGCTTCGGATCGACGATGGCGTTGTCGACATTGGTGAAGATCTTGAACTCGTCGGCGACCCGGGCGTCGTAGCCGTAGGACGACACGCCGTAGGAAATCACGCCTTCGCGCTTCTGGGTCTCGACGAAGGGCTCGATCATGCCCTTGGTCTCGGCCATCTCGCGGATCCAGCTGTCCGGCATGATGCCCATCGCGGGGGTACTCCTTGGCGTATCGATTGGGTGGAGGGGTGGTGAGGCTGGTTTGTAGCCGAGCGCGCGGCGAGGCTCAAGAAAAGCCGGGCCGCTTGTGGTGCATGGACGGTTCTTTATCACGGCGCTGGTCTTTGGCACCGCAGGGGCTAAGCTGCGCCGCATGACACAGAGCTTCACCCTGTCCGTGACGGACACCCCCGCCCCGGCCGACTTGGCCGGAGTCTTCGAAGGCCTGCGCGCCTACAACGAGGCGTCGCTCGGCCGCGCTTACGACCGCCGTGATTTGGTTGTGGCCGCCCGTGATGCGGACGGCACGCTGAAGGGCGGGCTGGTCGGCTACACCCTCTGGGACTGGCTGTATGTCGACCTGCTGTGGGTGGACGACTCCACCCGCGGCAGCGGCCTCGGCGGCCGGCTGCTCGCTGCGGCGGAAGCCGAGGCGAAGACGCGCGGCTGCCGCTGGTCGCGACTCTACACCTATGATTTCCAGGCACCGGGCTTCTACCCGAAGCAGGGCTATGAGGTGTGGGCCGAGATGGAGGGCTATCCGCCGGGGCACAAGCAGATCTGGTTCAGGAAGGATTTGGCTTAGGGGGCGGCGCCCCTCGACCGCTCGCCCCCTCCCCGACCCTCCCCCGCTCCGCGGGAGAGGGTGCCTTATGCGAAGCGGCGGCAGCCCCCTCTCCCACCGAAGGTGGGGGAGGGTTAGGGAGGGGGCACAGACGCCTAACTTCCCACTCACTCTCCCCGCTGCCGCGCCTGCTCCTTGCGCTTGCGCAGATTCTCGCGCAGGCGGGCGGCGAGGCGTTCATCACGGTCTTTCACCGCCGGCTTCGGCTTCACCGGTGCCGGCGGAGTGTTCAGCGTCTCGGCGGTGTCGTCCATCGGCGCGGCTCCGCGCAGGGTGTCAGTGGTCGGAATGATGCAGGATCTGGTCGCGCAGGCCGGTCTCGTAACCGACGCCGGTCGCGGTCAGGATCGCGGCGCCGGGGGTGCGCTTCACGATGCCCTTGCGCTCCAGAATGGTCCAGACCGCATCGTTCTGCAGTCCGGTGGCATCCTTGGCGGCGACCACGGCGTGGCCGAGGTGGAAGTGGTTGCCGTGAGCATGCGGCAGGGAGGTGATCTGGAAGCCCCCCTCCTCATCCTCGGCCGGAGCGTTCTCCAGACGGGCGATCTCCTGCAGAAGGGTCAGGGTGCGCAGCTGCAGCGGGTTCAGGTTCAGCGGATTCTTCTTCGGGGGCATCGATGGTCCCATCGGTCCTGGTGTGTCGCGGTCGCGCAGTAGACCGGCAGGGCGGATCGGCTGTCAAGCGTGCGAACCGGTCACGGAAAGGTCGTGGAAGGAGGCTGGCGCCCCGGCCGCCGCTCGGGCATAAGACCGTCGGACCATCGTCATAAGGGTGTCGGACCATGACCATCCTCGTCACCGGGGCCGCCGGCTTCATCGGATCGCATGTCGCGGCGGCTCTGCTGGACCGCGGGGAGAGCGTGCTCGGCCTCGACAACCTGAACGACTATTACGCGGTGGCGCTGAAGGAGGCGCGGCTGGCCCGGCTGACCGGCCGGCCCGGCTTTCGCTTCATCAGGGCCGACATCTCCGACCGCGCGACGGTGGAGGGGCTATGGCCGCAGTTCGCCGATGTGACCGGCGTTGTCCATCTGGCGGCGCAGCCGGGCGTGCGCTATTCGATCGAGAATCCCTATGCCTATGTCGACGCCAACGTCACCGGTCAGGTGACGCTGCTGGAGGCGGCGCGGCGCATGCCGGGGCTGAAGCATTTCGTCTACGCCTCGACTTCTTCGGTCTACGGCGCCAACCGCAAGATGCCCTTCTCGGTGGAGGATCGGGTGGACAGCCCGGTGTCGGTCTATGCCGCCACCAAGAAGGCGGCGGAGATGCTGGCCTTCACCTACAGCCATCTCTACCAGATGCCGGCGACCGGCCTGCGCTTCTTCACCGTCTATGGTCCGTGGAGCCGCCCGGACATGGCGACTTGGCTGTTCGCCGACGCCATCACCGCCGGCCGGCCGATCCGCGTTTTCAACGGCGGCAAAATGAAGCGCGACTTCACCTATATCGACGACATCGTCGCCGGGGTGCTGGCCGCCCTCGACCGCCCGGCCCCGGTGGATGCGGAGACCGGCGCCCCGCACCGCGTCTTCAACCTCGGCAACAACCGGTGCGAGGAGCTGATGCGCTTCATCACCGTGCTGGAGCAGGCTTTCGGCCGCGAGGCGGTCAAGGTGATGGAGCCGATGCAGGCCGGCGACGTGCAGGAGACCGCCGCCGACATCGACCTGAGCCGCCAAGTGCTGGGCTTCGAACCGAAAACCCCGATCGAGATCGGCCTGCCCCGCTTCGTGGAGTGGTACAAGGGCTATCACAAGCTCTGAGCCTTTCCCTCTCCTCCACCGTCCGAGCCACCATGACCTCCACCGCCTATTCGTCCGCGTTGATCGGTGTCTTCCTGCTGTGTCTGGCCGTCGGCTGGTACCTGTCGACGCGGGTTCTGCGCTATCTGCTCGCCAGCAGCATCATGGATATCCCGAACGAGCGGTCGAGCCATCAAGCCCCCACCCCGCGCGGCGGCGGCTGGGCGGTGATGCTGACGGTGGTGCCGGTTTTCGCCATTGCCGGGATCGTTTACGACCGGCCGCTGGAAACCGGGGCGGTTCTGCTGGGCACGCTGGCGCTGATGGGGGTGTCGTGGATGGACGACCGGCGCACCCTATCGCCGCTGCTGCGGCTGGCGGTGCAGGCGCTGGCGGTGGCGTTCGGGCTGCTGGCGCTGCCGTCCGACCAGCTTGTGTGGCAAGGCTGGCTGCCCTGGGGGCTGGACCGGGCGGCGACGGCCTTCCTGTGGCTGTGGTTCGTCAACCTCTACAATTTCATGGACGGGATCGACGGGCTGGCCGGCAGCGAAACCATCCTGATCGGCGGCGGCGTGGCGCTGGTGTCGCTGGTGATGGGCGATTTCGGGCTGACAGGGGTCGCCGGAGCGGCGCTGGCCGGGGCGGCGGCGGGGTTCCTGACCCACAATTGGCGGCCGGCCCGCATGTTCATGGGCGATGTCGGCAGCATCCCGCTCGGCCACATCCTGGCCTTCCTGCTGGCCTCGCTGGCGGCGCGCGGCGATTGGGCGGCGGCGCTGATCCTGCCCGCCTATTACCTGACCGACGCCACCATCACCCTGCTGCGCCGACTGCTGCGCGGCGAGAAGATCTGGCAGGCCCACCGCGAGCATTTCTATCAGAAGGCCGCCAAGGGTGCCGGCCGGCATGACCGGGTGGTGCTGACCATCATCGGTTACAGCCTCGTCCTCGTCGTCGCGGCGCTGGCCGCCGGGACCTTCGGTGCCTGGACGCTGGCGCCGGGCGCGGTCACGGTCGCGCTGCTGCTGGCGACACTGACGCGCATGTCGAAGGCCTGATCCCCATGACCACCGCCTCCCTCGACCTCTCCGTCGTCCTCTACCACCCCGATCCAGACCTGCTGGCCCGCTCGCTCGACACCATCGGTGCCGCGGCCGACCGGCTGTCCGAGGGAGCCGGGGTGCGGACCCGGCTGTGGATCATCGACAATGGCGCTCCGGAGGGCAGCGAGCCGGCGTCGAACCCGTTCCTGCCGTTGCTGAACCGCTATGCCGAGGCCGGCCGGCCGCCGGTGACGCTGATCGCCGGGCATGGCAATGTCGGCTATGGCGCCGGGCACAACCTGGCGATCCGGCAGGGCGACGCGCCTTATCACCTGATTCTGAACTACGACATCCTGCTGGAGCCCGACGCGCTGCTGGCCGGCTGGCGCTATATGGAGGCGCACCCGCGCACCGTGCTGCTGACACCAAAGGTGTTTGGTCCGTCAGGCGAGCAGGAGTTCCTGTGCAAGCGGCGGCCGACCGTGTTTGATCTGGGCCTTCGCGCCTTCGCCCCCGCTTCGATCAAGCGGATGTTCGCAAAGCGGCTGAACCGCTACGAAATGCGCGACATCACCGGCGACAGCGTCGTCACCGGGCTGGAGCAGGTCAGCGGCGCATTCATGCTGTTCCGACGCGACGCGCTGACCCGGCTGGGCGGGTTCGACGACGGCTATTTCCTCTATTTCGAAGATTTCGACTTGTCGCGCCGGGCGATGGCGCTGGGCGAGATCGCCTATGTGCCGGACGTGCGCATGGTGCATTTCGGCGGCAAGGCGGCGCGCAAGGGCAGCGCGCACATCCGCATGTTCGCCCGGTCCGCCCTACGCTTTTTCAATACCCACGGATGGCGGCTGGTCTGAGCTGTGCGACTTCCGCAGCCCCGGCCGGCCGCGGGTCTTCAGCAGCAGCGGGTTCCAGGCGATCATGCGGGCGACCTGCCCCGGCGTCGCCTTCCGGTCGCGCTGGATGACGCGGCGCTTGGCGATCATGCCCGGCAGCCCGCACAGCGCGTCGCGGATGCCGCGGCCGATGGCGCCGGTGCGCCCGCTGCCCAGGCTGCGGACCACCAGATAGACCACCAGCAACGCATGGCCGGCCAAGGCCAGCGGCAGCAGCGGCAGCGGCATGTTCTTCACCATCGTCCACACCAGATTGCGGACGCCGTGATACTGGGCGAAGGTGCCGTACTGCTTGGACACGCCGCTGCTGACATGCTCCACCACCGCGTCGCCGACCTGCACGGCCGGACCGCCGCCGAGGCGGATGCGGAAGCCGAGGTCGACATCCTCGCAGTAGCAGAAGAAGTCCTCGTCGAAGCCGCCGACCGCCTCGAAATAGTCGCGCCGGTACATCGCGGCGGCGGCGCATGGCGAGAAGACTTCACCGCTGTAATAGGGCGGCTTCAGCATGCGGCGGTAATTGACCCGCCAGGCGAAGCCGAAAATGGAATATTGGTCGCCCTCGCCGTCGATCATGCGGGGGTCGTGCGAGAACAGCTGGGTCGAGCCGAACATCGCCACGTCGGGCTGCGCCTGGGCGGCGGTCTGCAGCCGCTCCATCCAGTCGCGGCGCGGGAAGGCGTCGGGGTTCAGCGTGACGATCCAGGGAACGGTGGCACCGGCGGCGCCGATGTTGTTGGCCTTGGCGAAACCGACATTGCTGTCCAGCCGGACCATGCGGAACCGCGGATCGGCGGGCAAGGCGATCCCGTCGACATCCTTCGACGCATTGTCGACGATCACCACCTCGAAGGCGGGGTCGGTCTGGTCGAGCAGACAGCCAATGACGCGATTGACGAATTCGGCGCAGTTAAAGCTGACGATGATGATCCGGCTGTGCCGATCATTTGCACCGTCCACAATGTGTGACATGTCTTGGTAGCGTCCTTATTCACGCGTCCCTATTCAGCTTATAGCCATTCCCACCACCAACCGAAAGCCGGAAAAGGGTTCTGGGACTTTGCGCCGTGGCGTCACCCGGCCAAACCGGATACTAAGGCATGGTTCAATCCACGATACGATCCCAGCACGGACATTCCTGCCCATGCGCGTTCTCCTGACCGGCGCCACCGGCTTCGTCGGCCGCCATACCGTCCCGCTGCTGGTTGCCCGCGGACACCATGTGCGCGCCGCCCTGCGCAGCGCCAAGGAAGGGCCGTGGGAGCCGGCCGTGGTCGGCGACATCGGCCCCGACACCGACTGGACCGCGGCGCTGGAGGGTGTCGATGCGGTGATCCACATGGCGGCCCGCGTCCATGTGATGCGCGACAAGGCCGCCGACCCGCTGGCCGAATTCCGCCGCGTCAACACCGCCGGCACCGTCCGGCTGGCGGAGCAGGCGGCGGCAGCCGGCGTGAAGCGCTTCGTCTTCCTCAGCAGCATCAAGGCGATGGTGGACGAAAGCCGCCCCACCCCGCTGGACGCCGCGACGCCGCCCGACCCGCACAGCCCCTACGGCATCTCGAAGCTGGAGGCCGAACGGGCGCTGGCCGCGATCTCCGCCCGCACCGGCATGGAAGTGGCGGTGATCCGTCCGCCGCTGGTCTATGGACCCGGCGCCGCCGGCAACATGCGGGCTCTGGTGAAGCTGGTGGCGACCGGCCTGCCGCTGCCGCTCGGCGGCATCCACAACCGGCGGAGCCTGATCTATGTCGGCAACCTCGCCGACGCGGTGGTGACGGTGCTTGAGCATGCCCACGCCGCCGGCGGGACCTTCCTGGTCCAGGATGGCGAGCCGGTTTCGACCGCCGATCTGGTGCGCGCCATCGCCGCGGCGCTGGGCCGGCCGGCGCGGCTGGTCCCGGTTCCGCGCGGCCTGATGGCGCTGGGGGCGGCGCTGACCGGCACGCGCGCGGTGTTCGACCGGCTGGCCGGCACGCTGACGGTGGATGACGGTCCCATCCGTGAAAGGCTCGGCTGGCGCCCGCCCCATGACCTTGCGTCCGGGTTGCGCGCCACCGCGGAATGGTTCAAAGCTTCCCGCGGCTGATTACCCGGCCGAATCGGCGATGGCCGGCTTCGGCCCCCGGTTCTCAAGGCCGAACGAATGAACAAGGTTTAGCGGCATGCGTATCCCGTCCGCACGGGCATCCCTGGTTTTCCTGCATGATCTGGTGATGACCGGGGTGGCCCTGGTCGTCGCCCTGTACCTGCGGGTGGGCGGCTCCGCCTTCGGCCTGTATTTCGATGCGCTGGTCATCGCGCTGCCGACGCTGGTCGGCATTTCGGCAGCCGTTTTCGTGCTGTTCGGGCTGTACCGCGGCATCTGGCGCTACGCCTCCATTCCCGACCTGATGCAGGTGGTGCGCGCCGTCACCGTGGCGGTGCTGTGCTTCGTCCTGGCGATGTTCCTGCTGACACGCGCCGAACTGCTGCCGCGCTCCCTGCCGCCGATCCTGTGGCTGGTGCAGATGCTGCTGCTCGGCGGGCCGCGCTTCGCCTACCGCTTCATGAAGGACCGCCGCTTCAGCTGGGCCGAGGCGGTGGAGGGCGTGCCGCGCATCCCCGTCCTGCTGCTGGGCGTCGGCGACGCGGCGGAGCTGTTCATCCGCTCGCTCGACCAGCCGGGCCAGTCGGCCTATCGCGTCGTCGGCATCCTCGACGACAAGGGCCGGCGCATCGGCCATGCCGTGCGCGGCGTGCCGGTGCTGGGCGGCCCGGACGATCTGGAGCAGGTGGTCCGCACGCTGGAACGCAAAGGCGAACGGCCGCAGCGGCTGATCATCACCAAGGGCAATGCCGAACTGAAGGGGGCGATGCTGCGCAGCCTGCTCGACCGGGCGGAGGCGCAGGGGCTCGTGATGTCCCGCCTGCCCAGCCTGACCGAATTCAAGTCGGCGCTCGGCGAAGGTAAGGGCGTGGAGGTGCGGCCGATCGCGCTGGAGGATCTGCTGGGCCGGCCGCAGGCGGTGCTCGACCGCGGCGCCATCTCCGGGCTGATCGGCGGACGGCGGGTGATCGTCACCGGCGCCGGCGGCACCATCGGCAGCGAACTGGTCCGCCAGATCGCCACGCTGGGGCCGGAGCGGCTGATCCTGCTCGATGCTGGGGAATTCAACCTCTACAGCATCGAGATGGAGGTGCGGGAGAGGTTCCCCGGTCTCGACACCCGCGCGGTGATCGCCGACGTGCGCGACCGCGACCGCATCATGCGCCTGTTCCAGGACGAGCATCCGGCCCTGGTCTTCCATGCCGCGGCGCTGAAGCATGTGCCGCTGGTGGAGGCCAACCCGTGCGAGGGCGCACTGACCAACGTGGTCGGGACCCGCAATGTGGCCGATGCCGCGCGCGCCGCCGGCTGCCTCGCCATGGTGCTGATCTCCACCGACAAGGCGATCCGCCCCACAAGCGTCATGGGGGCGGCCAAGCGTTTCGCCGAGACCTATTGCCAGGCGCTGGACGTGCTGCCGCCGCGCGACGGGACCGACCACGCCACCCGCTACATGACGGTGCGCTTCGGCAATGTGCTGGGCTCCTCCGGCTCCGTCGTGCCGTTGTTCACGCGCCAGTTGGCCCAGGGCGGCCCGCTGACCGTCACCCACCCCGACATGCGCCGCTATTTCATGACGGTGCGCGAGGCGGTGGAGCTGGTGCTGCAGGCCTCCGCCCACGGTGCCACCCGGGCGGAGGATCGCGGCAAGATCCTGGTGCTGGACATGGGCGAGCCGGTGAAGATCGCCGATCTCGCCCGCCAGATGATCCGGCTGGCCGGCTACCGGCCCGGCGTCGACATCGAGATCGCCTATACCGGCCTGCGCCCCGGCGAGAAGCTGTTCGAGGAGATCCTGACCGCGGCGGAGGCGCCGAGCCGCACCGAGGCCGACGGCGTCTTCCTCGCCTCCCCCCGGCTGATCGACTATGCGCTGATCAACCGCGCGGTGGGTGAACTGGAGGCGGCGGCGCGGGCCGGCGACGGCGAGCGGGTTCTGTCGATCCTGGGCACCGTCGTGCCCGATTTCCGCGCCGAGGCGGTGCTTCCGTCCGCTGCGACGCAGGCGTGATTCGGGCACTTATTCGGGGCGGGAAAAAAAGTGGGTCGCAGGGTGATTTTAAGCGCTTGCATCCCCCAAAGGCCTGTGGCATAACCCGCGCCACTTCGGGGGGCGGCCAAGCCTGGACGCCTCACCCGGACGCATCGCCCCGGCGATGATCGGTTATCGGGGCTGCCGTAGCTCAGTGGTAGAGCACTCCCTTGGTAAGGGAGAGGTCGAGAGTTCAATCCTCTCTGGCAGCACCATTCCTCCGATCCTGTGATCAGGCGTTCGTATCCGGCGCTGCCGTAGCTCAGTGGTAGAGCACTCCCTTGGTAAGGGAGAGGTCGAGAGTTCAATCCTCTCTGGCAGCACCATCCTTCTTTAAAAAACTCCCTTAAAAAATCAGCGCATCGCTTCCTTGACCTTGCCGCCGAAAGGCCGCAAGAAACGCGCGCAACCGCTTTGCGGTCGCGGGTTCGTTTCGGGAGGATGTCACCATGGCCGGCAACAGCTTCGGCACGCTTTTCCGCTTCACCACCTGGGGCGAGAGCCACGGACCGGCCATCGGCGTCGTCGTGGACGGCTGCCCGTCGCTGATCGACCTCGTTGCGGAAACCGACATCCAGCCCTGGATGGACAAGCGCCGTCCCGGCCAGTCGCGCTACACCACCCAGCGCCAGGAACCCGATCAGGTGAAGATCCTGTCCGGCGTGTTCGAGGGCAAGACGACCGGCACGCCGATCTCGCTGCTGATCGAGAACACCGACCAGCGATCCAAGGACTACAGCGACATCGCCGGGAAATTTCGCCCCGGCCATGCCGACTACACCTACTGGCAGAAATACGGCATCCGCGATTACCGTGGTGGCGGACGCTCCTCGGCGCGGGAAACCGCCTGCCGGGTCGCCGCCGGCGCGGTGGCGCGCAAGGTGCTGGGGTCCGCCATCCAGGTGCGCGGCGCCCTGGTGCAGATCGGCCCGCACAAGATCGACCGCAGCCGCTGGGACTGGGCGGAGATCGACAACAATCCCTTCTTCTGCCCCGATCCGGTCGCGGCCACCCAGTGGGCCGAGTATCTCGACGGCATCCGCAAGAGCGGCTCCTCCGTCGGCGCGGTGGTGGAACTGGTGGCGTCCGGCGTGCCGGTGGGGCTGGGCGACCCGCTCTATGACAAGCTGGACAGCGACCTCGCCTGCGCGATGATGACCATCAACGCGGTGAAGGGTGTGGAGATCGGCAACGGCTTCGCCGCCGCGGAACTGACCGGCGAGTTGAACGCCGACGAGATGCGCATGGGTTCGGACGGACAGCCGCAGTTCCTGTCCAACAATGCCGGCGGCATCCTGGGTGGCATCTCCACCGGACAGGACATCGTCGTGCGCTTCGCGGTGAAGCCGACCAGCTCGATCCTGACGCCGCGCCAGACGGTCGACACCGCCGGCAACGACACCGACATCCTGACCAAGGGCCGCCACGACCCCTGCGTCGGCATCCGCGCCGTCCCCGTGGGCGAGGCGATGATGGCCTGCGTGCTGGCCGACCACCTGCTGCGGCGCCGGGCGGAACGGCGGGAGTGATCGTTCCATGCCCGCCTGCCGCCACGGACAGCGCCTGATCCTCGCCCTGGCGACGCTGATCGCCGCCGCACCAGCGGCTTTGGCGGCCGACAAGCCCTTTCAGGAGTTCGACGAGACCTTCAAGTCCTGGAAGCTCTACTGTCAGCTCTGGACCGGCACGCGGCAGGTGGAGTGCGAGTTGACCGCCCGCGGCACCAACGACCGCACAGCCCGGCTGGTCTGGCTGCGCTCGACCGACAAATGGCGCGAGGGGCTGCGCTTTCGCGTGAATGCCGAAGCGCTGGACCTCGACAAGCTGGTGCGGGTCTGGGCCGACCGGGCGGTGTTCAAGCCCGACTCCCCCTGCAAGCCCTACCGGTTCGAGACCAACACCTGCGCCGTGACCGATCCCGACATCAACCGCCGCATGGTGGAGAAGATGGCTCCGGCGCCGGAAGTCTCCATCGTCGGTCAGTCGCCGGCCGGCGAGAAAACGGAGGTGCGCTTCCCGCTCGCCGGCTTCCGCGAGGCGCTGGAGCGCAGCGACGCCATTCGCGCATCGGCGGGCAGACCCTGGGCGACGAGCCCTGATGCCGATTGATCCCTATATAGCCATACCAGCGACAAGAACCGACGGACTGCCCGCCCAGTGACCGACAGCCATTTCCCCAGCAAGGACGCCATCCTCGCCTTCATCCGGTCCAGCACCACCCCGGTCGGCAAGCGCGAGATCGCCCGCGCCTTCAAGCTGTCCGGATCAGCCGACCGCGAGACGTTGAAGGACCTGCTGCGCGAACTGGAGGCGGACGGCGCGGTGGAACGTGGACGCAACAAGCGCATGGCCCCGCCGCAGGCGCTGCCTGCCGTCGCCGTGCTGCTGGTCACCGGCGCCGATGCGGAGGGCGAGTTGTCGGCCCGCCCGCTGACCTGGACCGGCGAGGGCGACCCGCCGCGCATCTTCCTGCTGCCGGAAAAAAAGTCGCGGGGGGAGGACAAGCCGCTGGCGGTCGGCGACACGCTGCTGGCGAAGCTCGCCCGCATCAACGACCGCCTTTACGAGGCCCGCGTCATCCGTCGCATTGACGGCGAGCGCGAGGGCCGCATCCTCGGCGTCTACCGGCCGAGCGCCGACGGCGGACGCATCCACCCGACCGACCGCCGCCACAAGACCGAGTTCCTGGTGCTGCCGCCCAACCGTGGCGAGGCCGAAGCGGGCGATCTCGTCTTCGCCGACATTCTGCCGGCCGGACGCGCCGGCCAACCGCAGGCCCGCGTGGTGGAGCGTCTCGGCTCCACCGACGAGCCGCGCGCCTTCAGCCTGATCGCCATCCACGCCCACGGCATCCCCACCGCCTTCCCGCATGCCGCCTTGCGCGAGGCGGAACTGGCGGCGGTGCCGGCGCTGATGCAGCGGGAGGATCTGCGCGACATCCCGCTGGTGACCATCGACGGCGCCGACGCCCGCGACTTCGACGATGCCGTGTGGGCGGAGCCGGACAGCGCCCCCGAGAACCCGGACGGCTGGCACCTGATCGTCGCCATCGCCGACGTGTCCTATTACGTACGCCCCGGATCGGCGCTCGACCGGACAGCGTACGAACGCGGCAACTCGGTGTACTTCCCCGACCGCGTCGTGCCGATGCTGCCGGAGGCGCTGTCGAACGGCCTGTGTTCGCTCCGGCCGGGGGAGGATCGCGCCTGCTTGGCCTTCCACCTGTGGATCGACCGCAACGGTGTGCTGATCCGGCATCGGCTGGTCCGCGGACTCATGCGGTCGGCGGCGCGGCTGACCTATGAACAGGTGCAGGATTGCCACGACGGCCGGCCGGACGAGGAAACGGCGCCGCTGGCCGACGGCGTGATCGCCCCGCTGTTCAGCGCGTACGCCCGACTGGCCGCCGCCCGCGCCAAACGCGGCACGCTGGAGTTGGACCTGCCCGAACGCCGGGTGCTGATCGACGAGCGCGGCAAGGTCGCCGAGATCGCCCGGCGCGAACGGCGCGACAGCCACCGGCTGATCGAGGAGTTCATGATCGCCGCCAACGTCGCCGCGGCGGAGGTGCTGGAACGGCGCACCATGCCCGGCCTGTACCGCATCCACGACCGTCCCTCCATGGACAAGATGGAGGCGCTGCGCGGCTTCCTGGCGGAGATCGGACATCCGCTGGCAAAGAGCGCCGACCTGACGCCCAGCCACTTCACCCGCATCCTGCGCAAGGTGGAGGGCACCTCGCACGCGCCGCTGGTCAGCGAGGTGATCCTGCGCGCCCAGGCCCAGGCCGCCTACAGCCCGGACAACATCGGCCATTTCGGGCTGGCTCTGCACCGCTACGCCCATTTCACCTCACCGATCCGCCGCTATGCCGACCTGATCGTCCACCGGGCGCTGATCCGCACGCTGGGGCTGGGCGTCGGCGGGCTGGACGACGAGACGCTGGGCCGACTGGCGGAGATCGGCGAGCATCTGTCCGGCACCGAACGCCGTGCCGCGGTGGCCGAGCGCGACGCGGTGGACCGCTACACCGCCGCCTTCCTGGCCGACCGGGTGGGGGAACGCTTCAGCGGCCGCATCTCCGGCGTCAGCCGCTTCGGGCTGTTCGTCCGGCTGGACGAAAGCGGCGCCGACGGCCTGATCCCGGCCAGCAGCCTGCCCGACGACAGGTACGATCACGACGAGGCCGCACACGCGCTGGTCGGGCAGCGTACGGGACGGACGTACCGCCTCAGCAGCCCGGTCAAGGTGGTGCTGGTGGAGGCCGATCCGGTCAGCGGCAGCACGCTCTTCCGGCTGGCCGACTCAGGCTGACGACTCGGAAGCCGTCGGCACCGTTGCACAATGGCAACGCTTGAGCAATGTGGCCGAATCGTGGCGCGGCCAAGCTTTGGCCACATCGCCACCATACCAGCGTGACCTTGGCGACACAGAATCGGACAATCCGCGACATTGTGGTGCGGCCCGTAATTTTGTCCCGCCCGGCCTCCTGAACGAAGGTGTATCTATCACCCATCCGGGATCGGCAACATCCTCGTCCGGTCCGGCTGCAGGAAAGGGAGGCCGCGGTTCGCCCCATGGCCCAGTTCGATCACAACCTGTGCGATCACGGCGTGTGCGATCCGAATGCACCGCCCCAAGTGCCGCCTTTTAACTTGCCGTCTTTCCGGATCCCCGCGATGTCGAACCTGGCGCGCCGCCTGAGCCGTTCGCTCCGACATCTGGCGTTCCAGCTTCCCACCGCCGCCCTTTTCGCCACCACCGCCTTCGCCGGGCCGCCGCAGGTCGCGATCGTCGCGCCGCCGCCCCCGGTGACGGAACAGGTCTTCACCGTCGGCTTCGGCAAGATCGCCGAGGTCTATCTGGACCCGGTTTCCTTCGACCGTCTGGGGATGGACGGGATGAAGGGCCTGAGCACCATCGATCCGTCGGTGACGGTGGAGCAGACCGGCAACACCGTACGCCTGTACGTGTCTGGCGCGCTGGCGGCGGAGTATGGCGCCGCGGCGGACCGCGATGCCGCCGGCTGGGCGGTTCTGACCACCCGCATCATCGACCGCGCCCGCAGCCAGTCGCCGATCCTGGCGAAGGCGACGCCGGAACGGCTGTATCAGGTCGTCTTCGACGGCGTCACCGCCGACCTCGACGGCTATTCCCGCTATACCGGCGTCCAGCGCGCCAGCAACGAGCGCGCCCAGCGCGAAGGCTACGGAGGCGTCGGAATTTCGCTGGACAGCGCCACCAACGGCCGCGTCACCGTGCACGACGTCATGCCGCACAGCCCGGCCGAGCGCGCCGGCATCGTCGGCGGCGACCTGCTGCTGGCGATCGACGGCGACCTGACGACGCGGATGACCGCGGCGGACATGCGCGAGCGTCTGCGCGGCCCCACCGGAACCCTGCTCACCCTCACCGTCGCCCGCGACGGCGGCGCTCCCCGCCGGCTGCCCCTGCGCCGCGAACGGGTGGTGCCGAACACCGTCACCTATTCGCTGTCCGGCGACGTCGGCATCGTCAAGCTCGACCGCTTCAACGCCACCACGGCCTCCAGCCTGCGGTCGGCGGTGACCTCCATCCGGCAGGCGGCCGGCCCGACGCTGCAGGGCATGGTTCTGGACCTGCGCGGCAATCCGGGCGGGCTGCTGGACCAGGCGGTCGCGGTCGCCGACCTGTTCATCCGCCGCGGCCGGATCATCTCCACCGAAGGACGCAATCCCGAAAGCCGCCAGCGCTTCGACGCCAACCCCGACGACCTGCTCGACGGGCTGCCCCTGGTGGTTCTGGTCGATGGCCGGTCCGCCTCGTCGGCCGAGGTGGTGGCGTCCGCACTGCAGGACTCCGGCCGCGCGGTGGTGGTGGGGGCGTCCAGCTACGGCAAGGGCAGCGTCCAGACGGTCAACCGCCTCCCCAACGACGGCGAGCTGTTCCTGACCTGGAGCCGCATCTACACGCCGGCCGGCTACACCCTGCATCGCCAGGGCGTGCAGCCCACCGTCTGCACCAGCCGGGCCGGCCAGACCGATCCGGAGGCGCTGCTGTCCGACCTGCGCGAAGGACGGCTGCGCCCGGCCCAGATCGCCAGCTGGCGGTCCAAGGCGGCCGACGACGAACATGCGCTGAACGCCCTGCGCGAAGCCTGCCCGTGGAAGGAGCATGAGCCGGAACTGGACCTGCAGGTCGCCATGCGGCTGCTGGCGGAGCCGGCGCTGTACCAGCGGGCGGTCGCCTCCGCGGTGGTCAACACCGTGGCGGAGCGCTGAGCGGATCGGAGGGCGGCGGCGCTGTGGCAATTGCCGTCGGATGCCGATTTCACCGCCCATAACGCTTGACATTGCGGCGTCAGACGGTATTTTCCGCCGCTACGACGCCGCCCCCGCCGGGCCGGCGGGGCACGGATTTTTTGTCGGGATCGAGATCATGGCCAAGCAGAACACCGTCCTCATCAAGCTGGTGAGCACGGCAGACACCGGTTTCTTCTACGTCAAGAAGAAGAACCCGAAGAAGACCACCGAGAAGCTGTCGTTCCGCAAGTACGACCCGGTGGCGCGCAAGCACGTCGAGTTCAAGGAAGCCAAGATCAAGTAAGGCTTGTCCGACACTGAGCTGTGCTTCGAATGAACAAGGCCGCCTTTCTGGCGGCCTTTTCGTTTTTGGCACACCCTTCCAGCATCTTCCGCGCCCTTGCCGGTGCGGCATCCGGTCGCAGCCACTATTTGCGGTGACGGCGACACCACGGATGCATGCATTCCAAAAGGGGCGCTCCGGGCGGACACTCTCCGAAAAGCTCTGGATTTCGGAGGGACCGCCCGTGCCCGACACCCATGCCAGCCCGATCGCCGAGCCACCCACCGCACCGTCAGCCGGATTGTCCGCCGCTGAGCGCCGGCAAACGCTCGCCACCCGCTTCCAGAAGGCGCGCGCCCGCACCGCCGAACTGGTCGCCACCCTGTTGCCGGAAGACCTGATGGTGCAGACGGTGGCGGACGGCGCGCCGGCGAAATGGCACCTCGCCCACACCAGCTGGCTGTTCGAAGTCGCGGTGCTGATCCCCTTCAGCCCCGGCTACCGGCCGGCCGACCCGGCCTTCCTCGACCTGTTCGCCGCCCGCACCGACGGCGGCCCCGCGCCTCCCCGCGTGCTGTCGCGTCCGACGGCGGCCGAGATCATGCGCCACCGCGACCAGATCAACGGCGCGGTGCTGCATTTGATCGATGCGCTGGACGGATCGCTTTGGGAGGCCGCCGAATCGGCGCTGATGATGGCCATCGCCCATGAACGGCGCCACCAGGAGCGGATGCTGCTGCACATCAAGCACGCCCTGTGGTGCAACCCGCTGCGTCCGGCCTATGAAGAGGCGCCGGACCACCCGCATCTCGGCGCCCCGCCCGATGGCTGGCTGGAGCAGCCCGGCGGCCTCGTCGAGGTCGGCAGGCCGGCGCCGCTGCCCGGTTTCGACCATGAGGGGCCGCGTCACCGCGTCTGGCTGGAACCCTACCGGCTGGCCGCCCGCCCGGTCACCTGCGGCGAGTTCCTGGCCTTCATCGACGCCGGCGGCTACAGCGACCGCTCGCTCTGGCTCACCGACGGCTGGGAGACCGCGCACGCCGAAGGCTGGAGCGCCCCGCTCTATTGGGAGCGCGGCGGCTTCGGGTCCGGCGCCCGCTGGCAGGTCTTCACCCTGTACGGCATGCAGCCGCTCGACCCCGACGAGCCGGTTTGCCATGTCAGCTGGTACGAGGCCGACGCCTACGCCCGCTGGGCCGGCAAGCGCCTGCCGCGGGAGGCGGAGTGGGAGGCGGTCGCCGCCGGCTGCGACAGCATGGGCAATCTGCTGGGCTCCGGCCACCGCCACCCCCGCGCCGGGACCTGCCACGGCACCGGCCCCTGGCAGATGTGCGGCGATGTGTGGGAATGGACCGGCGACGCCTTCCTGACGTACCCCGGCTACCGCCGGCCCCACGGCGCGGAAAAGGCCGTTCCGGACGAGGCGGTCAACGGCCGGCTTGCCGCCAACCGCATGGTCCTGCGCGGGGGCAGTTGTCTGACGCCCTTCGACCATGCCGGCCCCTGGACGCGACACTATCTGCGGCCGGAGACCCGGCTGTCGGTGAGCGGGTTCCGGCTGGCGGAAGATGCTTAAGGAGAGACTTGCGGGGAGATTTGTCCGCCCGCGCCGGCGGTCAGCGCCCGCGCCTGCCCCTGGGTGAGGATCCCGCGCTCCGTCAGGCGGGACAGCAGCGCCACGGCCAGTTCGGCCTGGAACAGCGCCTCCCCCTGCGGACCATTGCGCGGGTGGCGGGGGACGCCGAAGGCCTCGGCCAACCGGTCGGGCGACGCGCCGGCCAAAGCTGGATCCAACGCCGCCGCCAACGTACCGAGGTCGAGCGACGGCGGCAGCGCCGGATCGGCGATACCCGCCTGGGCGGCCGACCGCGCGAGGGCGGCGAGGCTCGAGTCGATGCCGATGCCGACGGCGATGCAATTGTGCAGCGCGTCCTGGATCGCCGGCCACACCGCGGCGAACGGACGCTCGCCCGCCACCATGACGGTGCCGATGCCGTGACGGGCGGTCGCCTCGGCCGGGACGGGGTCGATGGGGTCGATCAGCAGGGCGAGCGACACGGTGGGGAAGATGCGCGATCCCACCAGCCGCACGGTGCCGATCGCGATCACAGGACCGCTGTCCGGCTCCACCCCCGCCGTCGCCACCCAGAGAGCGACGAAGGGCAAGGCCGCCAGCGGCTCCTCATCACCGAGCGGGCCGGCGGCATGGGCCACTCGCAGGCTGAGCGTGCGCTTGCCGCTGAGCCCGGCGGCATGGGCCATGCCACGGGCGGGGAAGGACAGGATCGCACCGGCGCTCAGACCCAGATCGGCGATCCGTGCCGACAGCTCGCCCTCTTCGATCCGGCGCAGCATGGCGGTGACGGGAGCGCCGCCACCGCGCGCCCGCTCCATCGCACGGGCCAGATCGTCGCGAAGCAGGGACTTGCCGATGTCGGCCCCCTCCTCCACCGTCAACAGCCGTGCGGCGGCGGGGTTCAGCTGTTCCACATGCCCGAGTTCGTCGAGGACCAGCAGGGGATCGTCGGCCAAGGCCAGCACCGCCCGCAACGCCCGGTCCGCGCGTCCGCCCCCAAGTGGTCCGACCCCCAGAGGGCCGTCGCCAAGCCCGCGCTCACCGCCACGGGCGAGGCTCGCCGCTTCGGCAAGACGCGCCAGCTCGCCGCCCGGTCCGCCGGAGATCGGCTCCAGATCCACCCGGCTGCGGGCACCGGACAGGCGGTCCGACAGACGGTCGAGGTCGCGGAAATGGCGCGACAGGCGGGAGAAGACGAACCAGACCGCCAGCAGGCCCAGTCCGCAGATCGCCAGCCCGCGGGTGAAGGCGGTGCGGTTATCGGCCGCCAGCTGCGTGATTTCCACGCCAAGAAAGACCAGCGCGGCCGCGGCCACCGCCAGTCCAAGCATCACCACGCGCCAAACGCCGCCCTTCATCGGGCCGTCTCCCCGTCATTTCATGCCGAGTCTAGCCGGCAGAACGGAAACGGAGAAGCCGCGTGCGTGTTCAGCGCGCCATGACCGCCGCCCGTGCCCCCTCCACCTGCGTCATGAGGCCGGCCAGCGCGCCGCGCACCTCCCCCGACAGCCCGAACAGCAGCAGCGCCACCAGCGCAACCGCCAGCGCATGATCCAGCAGCGGCCGGGCCGGCCGGCGCGCTCCTGAACGGTGGCGGAAAGGAATTTGGAAGAACGGCATCGCTGGCGGCTCCGGCATGGATCAAGGCGTCAGGATGCCAGCCTACCGGCGGAGAGGACGAACGAACCCTTAACAGCGCTCGATCGACGGCCGATTGCCCCGCTTTTGTCTCGGCTCTATTTCGGTTCGGAGGCGTTTTCAAAGTCGAGACTGCGCTTTCCCCCTGCTGTGGAGGGCTCTACCCTTTGCGGGCAGCATCGCAAATTCGAGTTACCGCCTTTGCGTAAAATACATAGCAATTTGCGACGCGATTTTTGCTGTGCTTTTGCTGCATTTCCTGGTTTGCCTGCTTGTCGGATGATGCTAAGAGTAATGCATCCAACGAAAACACTCCTTTCTGCATAGGCAATTGCTTAGGAGGCCGGCAATGACTTTGGTCTATCGTCCCCTGCCCTATGGCGGGCACGAAGACCGGCGGACGGGCCGCCACCTGCTTCTGGTGGTCGCGCTGATCCTCGCCATTCCGACCGCTTTGGGCGCCGGCTGCACCGTCGATGCTCTGCGCAGCTATGCCGTGGAGGCGCGGCTGTCGCAAGCCGTCGATGCCGCCGCATTGGCCGGCGGTCGGGTGATGTTCGATTCACAACGCGACGGCCACATCCGCAGTTTCTTCGACAAGGCCTTCCCCAACGGCTTTCTGGGATCGAACCTGTCGCCGCTGACGATCGCCGAGGATGCGGCGGCCGGCACGCTGACGGTCAGCGCCCACGCCACCGTCAACGCCATCTTCCTGCGCCTGTTCGGCAAGAAGGAAGTGACGGTGGAGGCCCAATCCGTCGTCCGCCGCGGTCTGCACGCCCGCACTAAGCTGCAATAACTCCCTTTCCGCATTCCAGCCAGCTTCATCGCCGATTCGCGAGGCTCGCATTCGCGGAATGCAGCCCGGCGCCTTCGCAACTGCGGTAGAAGGGACGCACAGCGCCCCTTCCATCGGAGTCCGCGATGCTCGGAACCCTGACGCTCCTGCTGCTCTGCCAACTGGCCGGCGAGTTGGCCGCCCGCCTGCTGCACCTGCCGATCCCCGGCCCGGTGCTGGGCATGCTGCTGCTGTTCGCCGGCCTGCTGCTGCGCGGCGGCGTGCCGGCCGCGATTCAGGACACCGCCGGCGGGCTTCTGCGTCACCTGTCCCTGCTGTTCGTGCCGGCCGGCGTCGGCGTGATGGTGCATGTCACCCGCCTGGAGACGGAGGCGCTGCCGATCATCGTCGCCCTGTTCGGCAGCACCCTGTTCGGCATTGCGGTGACCGCCAAGGTGATGGCCTTCCTGTTGAGCCGCAGCGATCCGCGGCTGGAGGACGTGCGGCCGGCCGGGAATTCGGCGAAGGGAGATCGGACATGAGCGCCGATCTCCACCAGATCTGGGTCTATCTGTCTGCCAGCCCGCTGGCCGGGCTGACGCTGACCCTGGTCGCCTACCAGATCGGCCTGTGGGTGTTCGAGAAGCTGGGCCGCCGCCCGGTGCTGAACCCGGTGCTGATCGCCGTCGCCCTGATCGCCGGCACGCTGAGCCTGTCGGGCATCGATTACCGCACCTACTTCGACGGCGCGCAGTTCGTCCATTTCCTCCTCGGCCCGGCCACGGTGGCGCTGGCCGTCCCGCTCTACAACCAGTTCCAGGAGGTGCGGCGCTCGGCCCTGGCAATGATGGTGGCGCTGCTGGTCGGGTCGGCCGCCTCGGCACTCAGCGCGGTGGCGCTGGTCTGGATCTGCGGTGGCACGAAGGTGACGATCCTGTCGATGGCGCCGAAATCCGTCACCTCCCCCATCGCCATGGGCGTGTCGGAGCAGATCGGCGGACTGCCATCGCTGACCGCGGTATTCGTCATCATCACCGGCATCGTCGCCGCCAGCCTCGGCACTTGGGTGCTGAACCTTGTCCGGGTGAAGGACTGGCGCGCCCGCGGCTTCGGCATGGGCGTGGCGGCGCACGGCATCGGCACCGCCCGCGCCCTGCAGGTCAACGAGGTGGCGGGTGCCTTCGCCGGGCTGGGCATGGGCCTGAACGGGCTGGCGACGGCGCTGCTGCTGCCGACGCTGTACCACTTGATCTGGGGCTGAGGGCGGCAATGGTTGGTGCATCCCGCAGTCCGATTTTCGCCAATCCGGGCTTGACAGCCATGCCGCACCTGCGCACAGTGCGCCCCATGAACACCATCGACCGCAAGAACGCCCTTCTTCGACTTCTCGGCCCGGCGCTTTAAGCGTCCGGGTTCGTCGCGTTCTCCCCCGTTTCCATCGGTCGAAGTGTCTGTTCCATGAGCGATGTTTGCAAAGGCGCCGGCATCGGCGTCGCCCGGCAGGGGCCGGGACTGCGACTTACCGACGGTCGCTGAGCCACTTCCGGCGGCTCTGCGGCCGTACCCCTCGCCGGTCCCTCCGCCTTTCAAAATCCGATCCGCCGCCCCCTCCCGCACAGAAGCGCTTGAGCCCGGGGCCGCCACTGGAGCCGAACGACGCCATGAGCACCGCGACCCAAACCAGCACCGCCACCAACATCCCGACCCTGCCGAAGTCCCCGTCCAAATACGCCCCCTTCCCCCAGGTGAAGCTGACCGACCGCCAATGGCCGTCGCGCACCCTGGACAAGGCGCCGATGTGGTGCTCGGTCGACCTGCGTGACGGCAACCAGGCGCTGATCGAGCCGATGGGGCCGGACCGCAAGCGTGCGATGTTCGACCTGCTGCTGCGCATGGGGTTCAAGGAGATCGAGGTCGGCTTCCCCGCCGCCTCGCAGACCGATTTCGACTTCTGCCGCGAGATCATCGAGCAGGGCAAGATCCCCGACGGCGTCACCATCCAGGTGCTGACCCAGTCGCGTGAGGAGCTGATCCGCCGCACCTTCGACGGCATCAAGGGCGCCAAGCGCGCCATCGTCCACCTGTACAACTCCACCTCGGAACTGCAGCGCCGCGTGGTGTTCGGGCTGGACCGCCAGGGCATCGTCGACATCGCCGTCGCCGGCACCAAGCTGATCAAGCAGCTGGCCGCCGAGACGCCGGAGACCGAGATCGTCCTGCAGTACTCGCCGGAAAGCTTCACCGGCACCGAACTGGATTTCGCCGTCGAGATTTGCGAGGCGGTGATGGAGACCTGGGGCGCTTCGCCCACCAACAAGGTCATCCTGAACCTGCCGGCCACGGTCGAGATGTCGATGCCCAACGTGCATGCCGACCAGATCGAGTGGTTCTGCCGCACCCTGAAGAACCGCGAATCGGCGATCATCTCGCTGCACCCGCACAACGACCGCGGCACCGGCGTCGCCGCGGCGGAGATGGGGCTGCTGGCCGGTGCCGACCGCGTCGAAGGCACCCTGTTCGGCAACGGCGAGCGCACCGGCAACGTCGACGTCGTCACGCTGGCGCTGAACATGTTCACCCAGGGCGTCGATCCGGAACTGAACATCGACGACATCAACGAGATCGTCCGCGTGTCGGAATACTGCACGCAGCTGCCGGTCCACCCGCGCCATCCCTATGCCGGCGAGCTGGTGTTCACCGCTTTCTCGGGCTCGCACCAGGACGCCATCAACAAGGGTCTAAAGGCGCTGACCAAGTCCAACACCGGCAAGTGGGAGGTCCCGTACCTGCCCATCGACCCGCAGGATCTGGGCCGCAGCTATGAGGCGGTGATCCGCATCAACAGCCAGTCCGGCAAGGGCGGCATCGCCTATGTGCTGGAGAAGGACTACGGCTTGCAGATCCCGCGCCGCCTGCAGATCGAGTTCTCCAAGGTCGTGCAGCGCGTCGCCGACGAGACCGGCAAGGAACTGTCGCCCGCCGACATCCATGCCGCCTTCAAGGCCGAGTATCTGGACGCCGACACCCCGCTGGAACTGGTCGAGCATTCGACCGAACCGCGCGGCCCGAACTCCGGCGCCCGCGCCATGAGCGTGGTGATGCGCCGCAACGGCGAGATCATCACCACCAAGGGCAAGGGCAACGGCCCGATCGACGCCTTCCTGGACGCCCTGCGCCAGGGCTGCGGCACCGACCTGCACGTCGTCGACTACCGCGAGCACGCCATCGGCTCCGGCGAGGACGCCCAGGCCTGCGCCTATGTCGAGGTGAAGACCGGCGACAGGACGCTGTTCGGCGTGGGCATCGACGCCGACATCGTGACCGCCTCGCTGCGGGCACTGGTGAGCGCCGCGAACCGGGCGACGCGGTAAGGTTCTGGCTTCGATACCCCCACCTAGCCTCCCCCGCCCAGCGGGGGAGGATTGAGGTGGGGGCATCGCAAGCCCGCACGCCCCCAACCTTGCCCCCACCGCCCCGCCCGCCTATAAGTCCCCACGAAACGCGTCGAGCAACAGCGGACAGCGCTATGATCGTGGTCACCGGCGGGGCCGGCTTCATCGGGTCCAACCTTGTCGCGGCATTGGCTGCGCGCGGCATCACCGACGTGGCGGTCATCGACCGCTTCCGTGATGGCGAGAAGTGGCAGAACCTCGCCAAGCGCGAGGTCGCGGCCCTGGTGCCGCCGGAGCAGACGCTGGCCTTCCTCGACCAGCATGCGGCCGAGATCGACACCGTCTTCCATCTCGGCGCCATTTCCGCCACCACCGAGCGGGATGTCGACAAGATCGTTGCCAACAATGTCGCGCTGACGCTGGAGCTGTGGCGCTGGTGCTCCTGGCGTGGCTGCCGGCTGATCTACGCCTCCTCGGCCGCCACCTATGGCGACGGTGCCGCCGGTTTCGACGATGACGGCTCCTGCGATGGGCTGGCGCGGCTGCGGCCGCTGAACGCCTATGGCTGGTCCAAGCATCTGGTCGACCGCCGCATCGCCCGCGCCGTCGCCGGCGGCGATCTTGTGCCGCCGCAATGGGCCGGGCTGAAGTTCTTCAACGTCTACGGCCCCAACGAAGCCCACAAGGGCGACATGATGAGCGTGGTCGCCAAGCTGTATCCGCAGCTGACGGCCGGCAATCCGGCGCGCCTGTTCAAGTCGCACAAAAACGGCTTCGAGGATGGTGGCCAGCTGCGCGACTTCATCCACGTCGACGACTGCGTCGCCGTGATGCTGTGGCTGTACGACCATCCGGAGGTCAGCGGCCTGTTCAATGTCGGCACCGGCAAGGCGCGCAGCTTCAAGGACCTCGCGCTGGCGACCTTCGCCGCTCTGGGGCTGCCTCCCCGGATTGAGTACTTCGACATGCCTGAGCATCTGCGCGGCAAATACCAATATTTCACGCAGGCGACGACGGATCGCCTGCGCGCCGCCGGGTTCGACCAGCCCTTCACCGAGCTGGAAGAGGGTGTCCGGCGCTATGTGCAGGATTTCCTGTCGCAGCCCGACCCGTACCGCTGACCGGAGTTCCTATGTTCGCCACCCTGCCAGTCGTCGCCTTTCCCACCATCGATCCGGTCGCCATCGCCGTCGGCCCAGTCGTCGTCCGCTGGTACGCGCTGGCCTATCTGGCCGGGTTCGTACTGGGCTGGCGCTATTGCATGGGGCTGGCGCGGCTCGACCCCGATCTGCGGCCCAAGCCCGAGGAGTTCGACGACTTCCTGACCTGGGCGGTGATCGGCACCATCCTGGGTGGGCGGATCGGCTATGTGCTGTTCTACAACCTGCCCTACTACATGGAAAACCCGCTGGACGCCCTTCAGGTCTGGCATGGCGGCATGTCCTTCCATGGCGGCATGGTCGGCGTGCTGACGGCCATCGGGCTGTTCTGCTGGCGCCGCGGCATCTCGCCCTTCGTCTTCGGCGACATCATCGCCGCCTGCGCGCCGATCGGTCTGTTCTTCGGCCGCATCGCCAACTTCATCAATGGCGAGCTGTATGGCCGGCCGGCCCCCGACTTCGCCTATGCCATGGTGTTCCCGCGCGATCCGTTGCAGGTGCCGCGCCATCCCAGCCAGCTTTACGAGGCGGCGCTGGAAGGCGTGGTGCTGTTCATCCTGCTGGCGATCGCCATCCGCACCCCGGCGCTGCGCCACCGGCCGGGCACGGTCGGCGGGCTGTTCCTGATCGGCTACGGCCTGTCGCGCATCATCGTGGAGTTCTTCCGCGAACCCGACCCGCAGTTGGGCTTCCTGTTCGCCGGCGCGACGATGGGACAGCTGCTGTCGCTGCCGATGCTGGCCGTCGGGCTGTGGCTGGTCGTGCGCGGCCGGCGCCACGCCATCGCGGCCTGACGCCATGGCGGGGGACGAAAGCGCCGCTCCGGACACTCTGGCACGCCTGCTGGCCCGCCGGATTGTGATGGACGGGCCGATCAGCGTCGGCGCCTTCATGGCGGAGGCGCTGGGCCACCCGCGCTTCGGCTACTACATGCGGCGCGACCCGTTCGGCAGCGGCGGCGACTTCACCACCGCGCCGGAAATCAGCCAGATGTTCGGCGAACTGGTCGGGCTCTGGTGCGTCGATACCTGGGCGCGGCTCGGCGGTCCCGGCCCCTTCCATCTGGTGGAGTTGGGTCCCGGCCGCGGCACGCTGATGGCCGACGTGCTGCGGGCGGCGGCGGTGCTGCCGCTGTTCCGCGACAATGCCATCGTCCATCTGGTGGAAACCAGCCCGCACCTGCGCGATCGCCAGCGCCAGACGCTGCAGCCGATCCTGGGCGACTCCGTCCAGTGGCACGACCGGCTGGAGGATGTGCCGGACGGCCCGACCATCCTGATCGCCAACGAGTTCTTCGACGCCCTGCCGATCCGTCAGGTGCAGAAGACCAACCATGGCTGGTTCGAGCGGCTGGTCGACATCGACCCCGACAGCACGGAAGGCGAGCCGCGCTTCCGCTTCGTGCTGGAGGCGTTCGGCAGCTCCGGCAGCCGGCTGGTGCCGGACGCACTCCGCGATGCGCCCGACGGCAGCGTGGTCGAGGTCTCCCCCGCATCGCAGGCGGTGGCGCGGCTGATCGGCGCCCGGCTGGCGGCGGCTCCTGGCGCAGCGCTGGTGATCGACTATGGCTATGCCCAGGGTCCGGCGGTGGGCGACACGCTGCAGGCGATGCGCCGCCATGCCTATGCCCCCGTGCTGGAGGCGCCGGGCGAGGCCGACCTGACCGCCCATGTCGATTTCGCCGGCATCGCCGCGGCGGCACGGGAGAGCGGCGCCCAATCCTTCGGCCCGGTGGAGCAGGGGGAATGGCTGACCCGCCTCGGCATCCGCCAGCGGGCGTCGGCCCTGTCGGCGAAGGCCAGCCCGGCCCAGGCGCAGGACATCGGCGGCGCGCTGGACCGCTTGATCGATCCGGCGCAAATGGGCAGGCTGTTCAAGCTGGTCGCGCTTGCCACGCCCGGAGCCTTCGCCGACGCCACCCCGCCGGCGGGCTTCTGACCAATAAGTGCCGAAACCGGTTAGAGACACCGCACCGTAACCGCCACCGGAACAATCCGGGCGGACGGTGTATCGCGGCCCCCTGCCCTGTTGGGCATGAGAGAGGCCACAGAACAGGGAAGGACGGCGTTCGTGATCACACTCGGCGCGCTGAACGACATCACCCATATCCGCCACGCCTTTTTCACCCGCACCGGCGGGGTGTCCACCGGGCTCTACGCCTCGCTGAATTGCGGGCTGGGGTCCAACGACTCGAGCGCCGCCGTGCATGAGAACCGTGCCCGCGCCGCGGCGCGCATGGAGGTGGAGCCCGGCAATCTCGTCACCTGCCATCAGGTCCACAGCCCGACCTGCGTGGTGGTGGAGGAGCCCTGGACGCCGGAGACGGCGCCGAAGGCCGACGCCATGGCGACCCGCCAGTCGGGCATCGCGCTGGGCATCCTGACCGCCGACTGCGCGCCCGTGCTGTTCGCCGACAGCAAGGCGCGGGTGATCGGCGCCGCCCATGCCGGCTGGAAGGGCGCCAAGGGCGGCGTGATCGAGGCGACCGTCGCCCGGATGGTGGAGTTGGGGGCCAAGCCGAACCGGATCGTCGCCTGCATCGGTCCCTGCATCGCCCAGCGCTCCTATGAGGTCGGCCCGGAGTTCCCCGCCCCGTTCGAGGAGGAGGACCCGCGCAACCGCGACTATTTCGCCCCGGCCCGCAAGCCCGGCCATTTCCTGTTCGATCTGGCCGCCTACGTCACGCGCCGGCTGGGCGACTCCGGCGTCACGGTGATCCAGCGCTGCCCCAACGACACGGTGGCGGAGGAGGACCGCTTCTTCAGCTATCGCCGCTCCTGCCTTCGGGGCGAATCGGATTACGGCCGCGGCCTTTCGGCCATCGTCCTGCAGACCTGAACCAGCCCGAACGGGCAACGGTGTGGGCCACGGTCATGCCGCCCGCGCAGGGCGGCATTCCCCAATGGGGAAAGGCCACACCGTCATGGAACGTTTACATGCGCCCGGCCCTTTGTTATGGTCCGCCCCGTTTTCAAGGGGCGACGGCGTGCAAGCGTCCAACGTGCCTTGAGCCGTATCCCTGCAAAGAGAGCCGACCCCGATGAAGGTGCTTGCCGGCAACAGCAACCGTCCGCTGGCCGAGGCGATCTCCACCTGTCTCGGCGTGCCGCTGACGAAAGCGAGCGTACGCCGTTTCTCCGACATGGAGGTTTTCGTCGAGATCCTGGAGAACGTGCGCGGCGAGGACGTGTTCGTCGTCCAGTCGACCTCGGCTCCGGCCAACGACAACCTGATGGAACTGCTGGTGACGATCGATGCGCTTCGGCGCGGGTCGGCCCGGCGCATCACGGCGGTCATTCCCTACTACGGCTACGCCCGGCAGGATCGCAAGACCGGCCCGCGCACGCCGATCTCGGCCAAGCTGGTCGCCAACCTGATCACCCAGGCCGGCGCCAACCGCGTGCTGACGATGGACCTGCACGCCGGTCAGATCCAGGGCTTCTTCGACATCCCCACCGACAACCTGATGGCCGCCCCGGTCTTCGAAAAGGACATCCGCCAGTCCTTCGAGAACATCGGCGAGGTCACCATCGTGTCGCCGGACGTCGGCGGCGTGGTGCGCGCCCGCGCGCTGGCCAAGCGCCTGGACGCCGATCTGGCCATCATCGACAAGCGGCGCGAGCGCGCCGGCGTGTCGGAGGTGATGAACATCATCGGTGACGCCAACGGCCGCCGCTGCATCCTGATCGACGACATCGTCGACTCGGGCGGCACGCTGTGCAACGCCGCGGTCGCGCTGATGGAAGCCGGCGCCAAGTCGGTCCACGCCTTCTGCACCCACGGCGTCTTGTCCGGCGGTGCGGTCGCCCGCGTCGCCGTGTCGCCTCTGGAGCAGCTGGTCACCACCGACAGCATCCAGGCGACCGAAGCGGTGCGCGTGTCGCGCAACATCCGCCAGTTGACCATCGCCCCCCTGCTCGCCGAAGCGATCATGCGCATCAGCGAAGAGCGGTCGGTGTCGAGCCTGTTCTCCTAAGAGCGACAGCTTCACAAAAAGGCCCTTTCCCATCGGGAGAGGGCCTTTTTTGTTGTCCGCAATCCGCCCTCACCCCTCCCCCAGCCCATGGAAATCATTCGCCGTCACCTGCCCGCCGGTGGCCGCGGCGATGCGGGCCATTACGGCGGGACGGGGGACGCGGCGGCCGTGGCGGTAGCGGTTGACCGTGGCCTGGCTCGTCCCGATCAGGGCGGCAAAGGCCTCTTCCTTGGTTGCGGTCCGGGTGAGCCAGTCGTCGAGCGTCATACCGCTATGGTTTAAACCAAGCCGAGTTCTACGCGCAACTGGCTTTATGCCGCAGTTATGGACTTTTCAAAGCCAATTTGGTATGAACGGCCCATGACCACGATGCGTGAACTGCGGCAGGCCGCCGGGTTGAGCCAGGAGAAGCTGGCCGAACTGGCGGGCACCTCCCAGCCCCAGATCAACAAGCTGGAGACCGGCCAGCGCAAGATGACCGTCGATTGGGCGGTCAAGCTCGCCCGTCCCCTGGGCGTGGAGCCGGCGCTCCTGCTTGGCCTCGATGTGCCGGCGGCCCCCCCGGCAGTGCACCGCCCCGCCCGCCCGGCGCTCGCGCCGCTGCTCCGCACGGCACCGGTTCCGCAGGCGCAGGCGGCCGCCTCGATGCCGGTGCGGGCGGCGGCACGTGGCGGGGTGGACCAGGAGATGTTCCTGGAGGACGGCCCCATCGACTGGATCGCCCGGCCCGACTACCTGAAGAACGCCCGCGATCCCTATGCCATGTATGTGGTCGGCGACTCGATGATGCCGCGCTTCCGCCCGGCCCAGCTTCTGCACGTCAACCCGCACAAGCCGCCGGCGCCGGGGTCCGGCGTGGTGGTGGTCAAGCGCAACAAGGCGGTGCTGGTGAAGGAGTTCGTGCGCCGCGGCGCCGACGCGGTGATCCTGCGTGAATACCGTCCGGCCGACCGCGAGTTCGCCGTGGCGCTGGAGGACCTCGACACCCTGCACACCGTGGTCGGCCTGCAGGAGCCTTGACGCCTATACCGCTTCGGTATCGTCTTTCGTTAGGCTAAATAGTCCATTTTGGACTATTCCTTGTTCAGCGGATCGCCGGACAGTCCGGCGCATCGCATCCGAGCAAGGAGACACGGCCATGCCCCAGCGCCATCCCCGCTTCCACCCCGGCCCGTCGGCCGGTCGGCTCGACAGCTTCAGTGAGCGCGGCGCCCGCGAACTGGCCCGCCGCATCCGCACCGCCTGGGCCAACATCGGCTGGGACGTGGAGGTGCGGGTGGAGCGCATCGCCAGCGAGGAGCTGGGCGACGGCCGCAGCATCGCTCATTTCATCGTCCGCAGCGACCTGATCAACGGCCTGCCGCAACGACGTCTGGATGGGACGGCGGCACGGGCGCTGCCGCGCGCCGCCTGACACCGATCACTTCAGCCGCTCGTCCAGCTCCACCTGATAGCCGACGGCAAGGCGGTTGGTCTCGTTGGCCATGCCCACCACCGCCATCAGCTCGCCGAACTGCGCGTCGGTCATGCCCAGCCGGCGCGCCGCCGCCTCGTGCGAGCGGATGCAGTACTGGCAGTTGTTGGTGACGCTGACCGCGACGAAGATCATTTCCTTCACCAGCGGATCCAGCGCGCCGGGGGCCATCACCTCCTTCAGGCTGTCCCAGGTCCGCGCCAGGGTCGGCGGGTGGTGGGCGATCATCTTCCAGAAATTGTTGACGTCCGGAACGTTGCGCGTCGCCTTGATGTCGTCGTAGACGGCGCGGACTTCCGGTGCGGCATCGGCCTGTTCGATGAGGGGGAGCGGCATGGCGGCGGAAACTCCTGTGTGGGACGGGTGACTTGCGAAAAGGCCGGACATCGTGTCGCAAGGCAACCGCCGGTCTATGCCTTTCCCCGATCCATCGGCCACATTGACCAATGCTTGTCCCCCTGGTAGTAGAGACTTGCAACAGATCGCGCAAACGTTCGGACGATGATCCGGCCGCAAGCGGCGGCGCAGCAAGACTTCCATAAGACACGAAAACCATTCGTGCAGCGTTCCCATGCGGCCCGGTCCCGGCATTCGCCCGATCCGGCCCGACTGCCGGGAGGAACAGCGTGGAGAGCACGGCTCTAGAGGCCCTGTCACCGCTCCGCCAGGGCGGGGTCCCCGTCACGAACCGCACCGGTTCCGGCGGCCTGGATCCGGGCGCCACCGCCGAGGGGCTGCGCCTTCTCGCCCATCTGCATGCCGAAGAGCCGACCCCCGCCCTGCTGGAGGCGCTGCGCAACGCCCCGGTCGCCCGCGGTCCCCTGGCGCTCGACCGCGACGACGCCCTGCAGGCCGCCGCCCTGGTCGACGAGGTGGTGAGCGACCTGCCGGAGCGGATCACCCGCCGCAGCCTCACCCCGCTGTCTGCCGATTTCGCCGCCATCCACCGGAGCGGCGAGCTGCGCGCCTGCCCGACCGAAGGCTCCTGGCTGGACGAGGAGTTGCGGGCCGATGCCGCCGCCTCCCTGTCCCGCTGGCGGAGCGGCCTGGAGACGGAGTTGCGGCGCTCGCCGCTCGACCGGCTGCCGGACGACCATGTCGCCGCGGAACTGGCGTTGCTGGCAGCGCTGCTCGACCGCGGCCGCATGATCGATGCGGTCCGCTTTCTCGACCGTCATTCGCTGCGCTGGGTTCCCGATTTCTGCAGCCGGGTCGCCACCCGCTGCCGGGAGCCATTCTTCGCCGGCATCGCCATTCTGACCAATGCGCTGCTCGACGATCTGCGCGACCGGCTCGGCGAGGCCTGCGGACTGCCGCGGCCGGCAGAGGATGGAACCGATGTCCGCCGCCGACGCCGCTGGACCGAAGGCCGCTTTCCCCGCGCCTGCACCTGCGACCCATGACGCATCCGGCGGCGCTCTGCCGAAAAGTCGGAGTTGCCCCGCCTTAAATGCTTGGGCCATGGTGACCGGGGCGGGCTTCGCTCTGCCGGCGTGGGTCGGCACGGTCCATTTCCTTGGCAATGGTTGGTGATGCCCTTTCGCAGCTTCGACAGTCGGACCGACCGCAGGGGATCCTTGCGCCTCCTGCGCCTCCTCCTGGCGGTGTCGGTCGCCCTGCCGCTGGTGCTGTTCGTCGGCATCGGCTGGCGCGAGCGGTGGGAGGCCCAGGAAGAAGCCGAACGGAACAGCCGCAAGAACGCACTGATCCTGCACGAGCATGTGCTGAAGGTGTTCGACACCATGGCCCAGGTGCTGGACCGGGTGGACGAGCGGGTCCACGGACGCAGTTGGCGCGAGATCGCCGAGTCGGAATCGCTGCACCAATATCTGCGGACGCTGAAAGGCGAACTGGACCAGATCGGCGCCATCGGGCTGACCGATCCGGATGGGATCGTGCGCAACTCCAGCCTCGTCTTCCCCTCGCGCAAGACCTATGTCGGCAATCGTGCGGATTTCCGGGAACAGCGGGAACAGGACTCCGGTCTGCTCATCGCCGGTCCGGTTGCCGATCCCGCCACCGGCAAGCCCAGCTTCGGCATCAGCCGGCGCCGCAGCGGTCCCGGCGGCCCGGACGGCAGTTTCGACGGGATGATCGCCGCCATCGTCAATCCCGATTACTTCGCCAGCTTCTACCGGCAGGTCATCGGCGACGAGGGAGAGTCCATTTCGCTGATCCGCGAGGACGGCGCGATCCTGATGCGTTACCCCACCCTGGACCCGTCACGACCAACGGCGGCGCTGCCCACCCTGCCCGCCGACCGCGGCCTGCGCGCCGAGATCGGCAGGCATCCGGACGAGGGGATCTTCCGCACCGGGCGCAGCCACGTGCAGGGACTGTCGCGCGTGTTCGCCTACAAGCGCGTCGGCGATTTCCCGGTCTATGTCGTCTATGGGCTGGACCAGACGCAGATCGCCCGCTCCTGGTGGCGGAACATGGCGCTGGACGCCGCCTTCGTCGCCCCGGCGACACTGGCGCTGGCGCTGATCGCCTGGCTGGCCTACAGCCGCGCCGCCTCCGAAAATGCCGCCGTCCGGCGCTGGGCGGACGAGGTGCGCAACCGCGAACGGCTGGAGGAGGCACTTCGCCAAAGCCAGAAGATGGAAGCGCTGGGCCAATTGACCGGCGGCGTGGCGCACGACTTCAACAACCTGCTGACCGCCGCGCTCGCCAACCTGCATCTGATGGCCCGCCATCTGCCGGCCGAGGGCCAGCGTTTCCTGGCCGGGACGCGGACCGCGCTGGATCGGGCGGAGAAGCTGACCCGGCAACTGCTGTCCTTCTCGCGCCAGGACGCCGTCAACCTGACGGTGATCGATCTGGGCGAAAGCCTGCGCCGGATGGCCGATCTGCTGGAGCGGTCAGTCCGCGCCGACATCGCCCTGGACTGGGACATCGCCGCGCTGCCGATGCCGGTCGCCGTCGATCCGGTGCAGTTGGAAATGGCGATCCTGAACCTCGTGCTGAACGCCCGCGACGCCATGCCCGGCGGCGGACGCATCCGCATCGCAGCATCCCCCGGGCCGGAGCCTCGCACCGCCCGCATCGCGGTTTCCGACACCGGGGCCGGCATGCCGCCGGAGGTGATGGCCCGCGCCTTCGATCCCTTCTTCACCACCAAGGGCGTCGGCAAGGGGACGGGGCTCGGGCTGTCGATGGTCTACGGCTTCGCCCGACAGTCGGGCGGCATCGCCGCCATCGACAGCCGGCCCGGCGAGGGCACCTGCGTCCGCATCGACCTGCCGCTGACCGACCTGCGGCCGGCCGAACCGCCCCCAGCCCCAGCCGCTGCGGCGGCGGACCTGCGCCAGTTGCGCATCCTGGTGGTGGAGGACAATCCGCTGGTGCTGATGGCGACGGTGGAGGGGCTGACCCAGGAAGGCTTCACGGTGGAGACCGCGGAAGACGGGGTGTCGGCCTTGACACTGCTGGAGACCGACCAGAATTTCGATCTGGTGGTGTCGGACGTCGTGATGCCGGGCGGCGTCTCCGGCATCGACCTTGCCCGCCAAATCCGCGAGCGCTGGCCGCAGTTGCGCGTGCTGCTTGCGTCCGGCTACAGCCCGGAGTCGCTGGCCACCATGGGCGCCGACACCGCGTCCGTTCTGGCGAAGCCCTTCAGCCCCGACCAGCTGGCGGCCCGCATCCGATCGCTGGTGCAGGTGGGAGCGGGTGCCGGATCAGCGCGGTCCGCGGGGATTACGCCAGAGGGGATTACGTAAGGGCGCTGACGAACATCGGCGTCCACATCGCCATGCACCAGACGAGACCAAGGCACAGGCCGCGGGTCAGATCGTCGAAGGTCGGCTGCTCCAGACGGTTCAGCCTCCACATCGCATTCAGTTCCCCCGGCGTCGGCGCCTGACCGGAAGAATCGGCATCGGGACCGGCGGCGCGGCGATCGGTCGGTTCACGGCTTGCGGCTGCGCGCCGTTCAGGGTCGCGTGACAGCATGGCTGGGCCTCGCATCGATAGCGGAATGCCCAACAAGTTTGTGGCCATCGCCGCTGCCGGCCACCCTTTCTTCCGTCAGCCATTGAATTTTGTCGACATACGAAAAAAGGCCGCCATCCGCTGGACGGATGGGGCCTTTTCGCCAAGCTACCGGCCTGATCGGCCGGAAGCGGTCACTTGCCGGGGCGGATCACCGGGGTGAGCTGGTCGCCCCAGTTGCCGGCCTCGTTGTGATAACGGGCGGTGCGCATCAGCTCCACCGTCACGCCGGCCTCGACCGCCTTGACGACGGCGTCGTTCAGGCGATGCAGGTTGTTGGCGACGATGCGGATGGCGCTTTCCTGCTCCGGAGTCAGCTCCGAGCGGTCGTCCGGCGGCGCGTCCTTGAATCCCGACATGCGTTGTTCCTTCCCCTGGATTGGGACCGCCCCGGCGGGACCGGCTGCGGTCCAGAACTTGGTCATGATCCTGCCCGGCTTCGGATGCCGGTTTCCATCATGTACCACATTGTGTGCGCCGCGACAAAGTTCCCGACGCGCCAAACGCTTGCGACCATTGGCCTCTTGCAACCGGCGAACCGCCCCCATCGCGGTTCGCCGGGGCGTTTCGCGGCAAGGCACCCGCCGGCGGTCTTTTCTTTCGAACCAAAGAAATAATGCTTCAGGGTCATGACGAAAATTCGGATTAACTCCACTGTTGACGAATCTCGATTTCAATGCCCAAATTTCGACACGAACGTAATTTCCCCACACGGAGCTTATCTTGAAGAACGTCGCCGCCAAGGCCCTGCTGGTTGCGTCCACTCTGTTCCTGCTGAATGGTGCGGCGTTCGCCGGACAGCAGGACTTCACGATCGTCAACAAGACCGGCTATCCGCTGAAGCACATCTACGTTTCTGAGAACAACAACAACAGCTGGGACGAGGACATCCTCGGCCGCGACGTCCTGGACGATGGCGAATATTTCGAAGTCGCCTTCGCCAAGGCCGAGAAGACCTGCAAGTGGGACATGAAGGTCGTCTATGACGACGGCGAGTCGGCGGTGTGGCAGGGCCTGAACCTTTGCCAGATCGCCAAGCTGACGCTCAAGTGGAACAAGAACACCGGCGTCACCTCCGCCCAGACCGAGTAAGCGTCTCAGCGGAAATTGTCGGTGCTGCGGTTCATCAGGTGGATGAAGACGTCTTCCAGCGTCGGCTCCGTCGCGGTGATCCGCAGCGGCGGCTGTCCCGTCCCCGGCTGTGCAGTCCAGGGGGCGAGCGCCCGGTCCAGCGCCGCGGCGTCGATGCCGCTGACATGCAGACGGCTGCCGAAGACCGCGACCATCTCCACCCCCGGCTGTCCTTCCAGCGCCGCGGCGATGCGGTGCAGGCCGCTGCCGGCGACCAGACGGGTGTGCAGGCCCGATTCGGCGATGACCTGATCGACCGTGCCGGAGGTCATCAGCGTCCCATAGGCGATGTAGGCGATGCGATGGCAGCGCTCCGCCTCGTCCATGTAATGGGTGCTGACCAGCACCGTCAGCCCTTCCCCGGCCAACCGGTGGATCTCGTCCCAGAATTCCCGCCGCGCCTTGGGATCGACGCCCGCCGTCGGCTCGTCCAGCAGCAGAAGCTTCGGTTCGTGCAGGATGCAGGCGGCCAGCGCCAGGCGCTGCTTCCAGCCGCCCGACAGTTCCCCGGCCAACTGCGTGCGACGGTTGGACAGCCCCAGCCGGTCCAGCGCCTCCATCACCCGACGGCGCCGGTCGGGCAGACCATACATGCGGGCGACGAAATCCAGATTCTCGGCGATGCTCAGATCCTCCCAGAAGCTGAACTTCTGGGTCATGTAGCCGACCTGCCGCTTGATCGCCGCACTCTGCCGCCGGATGTCGAGGCCCAGGCAGGTGCCCTCCCCCGCGTCAGGGGTCAGCAGGCCGCACAGCAGGCGGATCGTCGTGGTCTTCCCCGATCCGTTGGGGCCGAGGAAGCCATAGATCTCCCCGGTTTCGACCCGGATCGACACATCGTCGACCACGGTCTTGCTGCCGAAGCGCTTGACCAGCCCGCGCACGTCGATGGCGGGAGTGCCGGCGGCGGGTGCGCCTTCCTCTCTCATGGCGTCGTCCCCGCCGCCCAGACATCGACCGGCAACCCCGGATTCAGCGGCCGGTCCGGCACCGCCTCCACCCGGAAGACCAGCTTCTCGCGGCTGCCGACGCTGTAGATCACCGGCGGCGTGTATTCGCCCTGGGAGGCGACCCGCGTCACCCGCGCCGACAGGCCGGGCGGGCAGCCGTCGCAGCGCACCGACAGGGCTCCCCCCGGCGCCACGCCCGCCATGGCGGTTTCCGGCACGAACAGCACCAGCTTCACCCGCTCCGGCGGCAGCAGCGACACAACCGGGGAGCCGGCCGGCACCCATTCGCCGGGATTGTAGAGCGTATCCTCCACCAGCGCCGCCGTCGGGGCGACCGGCGCCAGATCGGCGAGCCGGCGCTCCGCCTGGGCCAAAGCCGCCTCCGCCTGGGTCACCGCCTCGTCGGCCGCCCGCAGCTGTTCCGGACGGGCGGGCAGCGCCGCGACCGCCAACTGCGCCTCCGCCTCCGCCGACAGGCCGCGGTCGCGGTCATAGGCGGCAAGGGCCTGATCGAGCTTGTCGGGGGAGGAGACCTTGCGGGCGACCAGTTCCCGCTGGCGGGCCAGTTCGGCAGTGGACAAGCGCAGAGCCGCTTCCGCCCGCGCCTTCTGTGCAGCCAGCACCGCCACCTCCTGCGGTCGCTTGCCGGTGGCGAGGTCGGCGCGTTGTGCCCGCGCCTGGGCCAGAGCCGCAGCCAGCCGGTCGCGCTCCGCCGTTGCGGTGGCACGGTCGATGGCAAACAGCGGCGCCCCGGCCGCCACCTGCGCGCCGCGGGTGACCGACAGGCTCTCCAGCATGCCGGCGCTCGGGGCGGCGATGCGCAGATACTCCCCCTCCACATAGCCATGGGCGAGCGGCGGCGGCCCGCCGGCCGCGAAGGGCAGACCGACCGCCAGCGCGAGAGCGGCCAGCCCGTCGAGGATGGTCCCGAGAAAGCCGCTCACGGCGCCCCCTCCCCTGCCCCGTCTCCCGTATCGCGCAGCAGCACCCGGCGCAGATTGTCGATGTGGATTTCCATCAGCGCCGTCACGTCCAGCGGCGGCTCGCCATCGACGCCGTCGAAGGAGGTCCGCCACACGGCGCTCATCAGCAGCGGCGCCACAATCAGGCGAACCGTGGGATCGACCTCCACGGGGCGGAATTCGCCGCTGTCGATTCCCCGCCGCAGCAGGGCGGCCAGCACACCGAAGCCGCGGCGGATCACCTCCCGGTGGTAGAAGGCGGCAAGCTCCGGGAAATTGCCGGCCTCGGCGATCACCAGCCGCGGGATGACGGCCATGCGGGTCGTCGCGATCAGCCGCGCCACCATGCGCAGAAGCCGCTCCAGCACCGGAAAGCACGGTCCGCCGGCCGCGGCGACCAACGCCTCGGCCTGTTGCAGGTTGGGCAGGATGGCGGCGCGGATCACCGCCTTGAACAGCTCGTCCTTGCTGGGAAAGTAGAGATAGAGCGTGCCCTTGCTGACGCCGGCGCGGGACGCCACCTCCTCCAGCCTCGCTGCGGCGAAACCCCGTTCGGCGAAGACATCCATCGCGGCAGCGACGATCTCCTGCGGGCGGGCCTCCTTGCGGCGGCGCCAGCGCGGCGGGTCGCCGGAGGGGACAGGACCGGAGTCGGGATCGGAGTTGGGACCGGATTGGCGGGAGGGCATGGCTCGCCCCTTTTTATAACTGACCAGTCAGTAATTAACACGACCTGGTCCTTCCACCAATGGCTAAGGTCATTGTGCGGCGCAACAGAATCTATGCAAAAGGTCTTGCCTTTCCGCGAACAGTCACGGACACTTTCCACCGGCCGGCCGCATACGAACAGAGTCGCGGCCACCCCCGGCCCGGATGGCGGGCTCCAAAACAGGGCATGAACGGCGTGGCCGGACCAACGGTCGCCGCGGTTTTCGGGAGGTACGGATCAAGGCGCCGACGCCGGGACCCGATGCATTGCGATGCCTGGACGACATTGTCCGGCATATGCCCGGGCCCCCTGCCGAGCAAGGGGATCGATCATGCCGAGTGCTGCCCAGTCCGCGTCATCCTCCAGCCTGGAGCTGCTGACGATCTACGAGGTCAGCAAGATCCTCGGGTCGTCGCTCGATCTGGAACAGACCCTGCGCGAGGTGCTGCGCGCGCTGTCCTATCAGCTGCAGATGCACCGCGGCCGGGTCTATCTCCAGGGCGAGGACGGGGCTTTGCGGCTCGTCGCCGCGCAGGGGTTGCCGAAGGACTCGCCGGCGCAGGAGATCGACTACAACCAGGGCGAAGGCATCAGCGGCCGCATCCTGAAGACCGGTATGCCGGCCGTCGTTCCCAACCTGGCGGAAGAGCCGCTGTTCAACAACCGCTCCGGCGGGCGCGACGATCTGGACGAACAGGTTGCCTCGCTGGTCGGCGTGCCGATCAAGGCCGCCGGCACCGTCATCGGCGTGCTGACCATCGACCGCATTTCCGACGATGGCCCCAGCGGCCATTTCGGCTCCGATGTCCGTTTCCTGACCATGGTCGCCAACCTGATCGGCCAGACCGTGCGCCTGCACCGGACGGTGGCCGAGGAGCGGCGCTTCATGATGCGCGAGACCTTCCGCGTCCAGAAGGAGCTGCGGCCGGTGGTGGCCCCCGTCAACGACGTGGTCTGCACCAGCCCGAACATGGTCGACGTGCTGGCCCAGGTGCACCGGGTGGCGCCCTTCAAGTCGACCGTGCTGATCCGTGGCGAAAGCGGCACCGGCAAGGAGCTGATCGCGCGGGCCATCCACAACCTGTCGCCGCGCAAGGACGCCCCCTTCATCCGCGTCAACTGCGCAGCATTGCCCGAATCGCTTCTGGAGTCGGAGCTGTTCGGCCACGAGAAGGGGTCCTTCACCGGCGCGCAGAAGGACCACAAGGGCCGGTTCGAGCTGGCGTCGGGCGGCACCCTGTTCCTGGACGAGATCGGCGACATCTCCTCCAACTTCCAGGCCAAGCTGCTGCGCGTGTTGCAGGAGCAGGAGTTCGAGCGGGTCGGCGGGTCGAAGACGATCAAGACCGACGTGCGGCTGATCTGCGCCACCAACCTGAATCTGGAGGAGGCGGTCGGCCACGGCAAGTTCCGCGCCGATTTGTATTTCCGCATCAACGTGGTGACGATCCACCTGCCGCCGCTGCGCGAACGGCGCGGCGACATCGCCACGCTGGCCAAGCATTTCGTCGCCAAGTTCGGCCGTGACAACGGCCTGAACCTGGACATCGCCGCCGAGGCGCTGGAGGTGCTGAACCGCTGCACCTGGCCCGGCAACGTGCGCGAGCTGGAGAACTGCATCGAGCGCGCGGCGACCCAGTGCCGCAACGGCACCATCCGCGTGCCCGACCTGTCCTGCAGCATGAATCTCTGCAACTCGTCCGTGCTGTTCCAGTACCGCACCATGGGCGCCGCCGTCGGCGGGCTGGCACCGTCGATGAGCGGGACCGCCACCAATCCGGCTGCCACCAATCCGGGAGTGGGCAATCCGGCGCAGGGGCGGGCTCAGCCGGCCTCCATGAACGGCGCCGCCATGCCGCCGGCCGTGCCGGCCCCCGCCAACGGCGGCCCCAACGGTGCGCAGTGGCCGGCCTGCGCGTCCGGCTGCGGGGCCGGGCCGATGCCGGTCTGCGGCGCCTCCAAGCCGCTGCCGCCCTCGGCCATCATTCCCCTGCCCGCTCCCCAGCCGGCGGCATCCACCCCCGCCACCCCGTCCGCGCCGGCCCCGCAGCCGGCAGCCGCCGGCCCCGACCTGCCGTTGGACGAGCCCGAGTCAGGTCCGTTGCGCGACCGCCTGATCTGGGCGATGGAACGGACGGGGTGGGTCCAGGCCAAGGCCGCCCGCCTGCTGGGCATGACGACGCGGCAGGTGAGCTACGCGCTGCGCAAGTACAACATCGAGATCAAGAGGTTCTAGGAATCGGGCGAAGCTCCCTCACCGTCACACTTCGCTGCGATTTCGTGCTACCCTGGCGGGCCTTCGGTTCGATGGCGCGTTCCCCGTTCGAACGGATTTCCGTCTTGCCTTCGCTTGAGAAGCCCCTTGCCCTGCTGTTCGTCGACATCGCCGACAGCACGATGTTGTACGAGCGAATCGGCAACGCCACCGCCGCGGCGCTGACGCAGCGGGTGCTGAGCCATCTGCGCCGGCTGGTGGAGGAGCAACGCGGCGGCGTCATCAAGAGCCTGGGCGACGGGCTGCTCGCCGCCTTTCCGGTATGCGACGACAGCGCCCGCGCCGCCTGCGCGATGATGGACATCCAGGACCAGCACGGGATGCGGCTGCGCATCGGCATCCATTTCGGCGCGGTGATCGAAGGGGTGGGCGACCTGTACGGCGACGCCTGCAACGTGGCCGCAAGGGTGCAGCAGATCGCCCGGCCGGGCGAGATCCTGGCGACCCAGGCGCTGGTCGACGGCCTGTCGCCGGACCAACGGAGCCGGACCAAACCGCTGAGCAACGTCGCGATGAAGGGAAAGGCCGCGCCGATCCGCGTCCACCAGATCCGCACCGCCGACGAGGCCGACGACGCCATCGAAAGCACGACGCTGGGCTTTTCCCTGGTGCCGGAGGCCGGCCGCAGCATGGTGACGCTGCACCTTTCCTATCGTGGGCAGGACATCACGATGAGCCGGGGCCTGCCGCGCGTCACCATCGGCCGGGAGGACAGCAGCGGCCTGCGCATCGCCTCGCGCCAGACCTCACGCCAGCATGCGGTGATCGACTTCACCCGCGAAAGCTTCCTGCTGACCGACCATTCCACCAACGGCACCTACATCCGCAGCGGCGGGTCGCCGCCGGTGGTGCTGCGCCGCGATTCGACCAAGCTGGTCGGCAGCGGCCTGATCGGCTTCGGAGCGGAGGCGCTGGACGAGAGCCAGGACCATGTCGTCGCCTTCCGCGGCGAACTGGCCTGACCGGTTTGTCGGCACCCCGACAAAGCCCCTTGCCGCACCCGCCATTGTCGCAATGACGACAGCGTCCACGACGCCGACAATTCCCGGCAAACCATTGTAATTACTGAATTCCCCGCTCTGGCCCCGAACTTGCTTTTCTTCACTTCGTCCAACGGTGTCGTCCGGCACGGCAGGGAAGGAGTGGATGATGAGCAACGTGGTTTCGCTCGACAGCATCTTCGGGCTCGGGGAGCTGGCCCCGCCCGCGACGATGCCGGCAGCACCCGAGGCGGCGTCCGGCTGTTCGTCGTCGTCCTGCGGATCCTCCGACGGTCCGGCCGACATGGACCCGGCGGTGTGGGAGAAGGTGAAGAACCACCCCTGCTACTCGGAAGAGGCGCATCACTATTTCGCCCGCATGCATGTCGCGGTCGCTCCGGCCTGCAACATCCAGTGCAACTACTGCAACCGCAAATACGATTGCTCGAACGAGAGCCGGCCGGGCGTGGTCTCCGAAAAGCTGACCCCCGATCTGGCGATCAGGAAGATCCTCGCCGTTGCCCAGGAAATCCCGCAACTGTCGGTGATCGGCATCGCCGGCCCCGGCGACAGTCTGGCGGCGAATGGCAGGAACACCTTCGCCACCTTCGAAATGCTGCAGAAGAAGGCGCCGGACCTGAAGCTGTGCCTGTCCACCAACGGTCTGGCGCTGCCCGAGCATGTGGACAGCATCGCGCAGTACAACATCGACCACGTCACCATCACCATCAACATGGTCGATCCGGAGGTCGGCGCGCGGATCTACCCGTGGATCTTCCACAAGCACAAGCGCTGGACCGGAGTGGACGCCGCCAAAATCCTGCACGAGCAGCAGATGCTGGGGCTGGAGATGCTGACCTCGCGCGGCATCCTGGTGAAGGTGAACTCCGTCATGATCCCAGGGATCAACGACGATCACCTGCTGGAGGTGAACAAGGCGGTGAAGAGCCGCGGCGCCTTCCTGCACAACATCATGCCGCTGATCTCCGACCCCGCCCATGGGACGTATTTCGGCCTGAACGGCCAGCGTGGGCCGACCGCGCAGGAGCTGAAGCTGGTGCAGGACGCCTGCGAGGGCGGGGCCAAGCTGATGCGCCATTGCCGCCAGTGCCGCGCCGATGCCGTCGGCCTACTGGGCGAGGACCGCGGCGAGGAGTTCACCGCCGAAAAGATCGAGGCGATGGGCGCCATCGACTATGACGACGAGGCCCGCCGCAGCTACCGCGACCATGTCGAGGCCGAGCGCGCCGGCCGTCATGCCTCCAAGGCGGCGGCGCAGGCCGATGTGCGGGACAGTGTCGGCACCGCGGTCGATCCGATCCTGATCGCCGTCGCCACCAAGGGCGGCGAGCGCATCAACGAGCATTTCGGCCACGCCAAGGAATTCCAGATCTACGAGGTCGGTCCGAACGGCGCCAAGTTCGTCGGCCACCGCCGCGTCGATCAGTATTGCGAAGGCGGCTCCGGCGACGTCGACACGCTGGACGGGGTGCTGGCGGCGATCAACGACTGCACCGCGGTGTTCGTCGCCAAGATCGGCGGCTGCCCGTCCAAGTCGCTGGCCGATGCCGGGATCGAGCCGGTCGACCGCTTCGCCTTCGACTACATCGAGGAATCGGCGCTGGCCTACTTCAAGGACTACGCCGAGCGGCTCGGCCAGGGCGCCGTCCGGTCCCGCGCCGGCCAGGACGCGGTGATCCGCACCGGAGCGCTGACCGCGCGCCGCGCCTGACACCTTCGTTTCCCCCCTTCCACAGCCATCCCATCACCGAAGGAGAGAGCCATGGCCTACAAGATCAAGTCCGCCGAATGCACCGTCTGCGGCGCCTGCGAGGCCGAGTGCCCGAACGTCGCTATCAGCCTGAAAAAGGGCACCTACGTCATCGACCCGGCCAAATGCACCGAGTGCCAGGGCCAGTTCGACAGCCCGCAATGCGCCGCCGTCTGCCCGGCCGACTGCTGCGTCCCGGCGTGATGTGAAATCCCCTCTCCCTTGAGGGAGAGGGGAAACCCCAGGAGCACCGCGCATGCTGGACGAGGTGGATGAGGACTGGCTCGCCCGCCGCTACTATGGCGGGGACCTTCCGCCCGAGGCGGAACGCTGCCTGCATCTGGCCGCCGCCAGCTATGCCGACAGCGCGGCGGCGCTCGCCCATCTCGTCCGCGCGGCGGAGATTGCTCCCGGCCATCGCCTCGTCGATCTCGGCCATTACAAGTTCCACTTCTACAAGGCGAACCTCGACCAAGCGCTGGTCTATGGCGAGCGCATGATCGGCCACGCCATGGCCGCCCTCGGCGTCAATCATACGGATTGGCGCACCATCACCCCCGCGACCGCCGACTTCCGCGGGCTGGAGCCGGCGCCCCGCCTGTTCCTGTTCGCCCTTATCGCCATCGGTTACCTGCTTCTGCGCACCGGCCGGCTCGACGCCGGGCGGGAGGCCCTGATCAAGGTCCGCGACCTCGACCCCGACGACCGCTTCGGCGCCGCCCGCCTGATCGCCGTCGCCGACCGACATGAGCTTGAGGAGGCCGACGCATGAGCGACGACATCCTCGAATCGCTGGACTGGCGCGGCGAACCGGTGGACTGCGCCGCCTGCGCCCACCGCGACCGCCGGCTTGATCCGGAGACCGCCGCCCTGCCGGCCGGCGGAAAAATGCCCGGCCGCTGTCTGCCACGGAAGGCCTGCGTGCAGGACCGCTATGCCAAGCGTATCCAGCGCTTCTTCGAATGGAACCCGGACCTCGCCGCCGGCCATCTCGACCATCCCTATTTCGAAGTGCGGGCGAATGCCGCGCGCTTCGCTCCGATCTTCCTACTTCTCCGGCTGATGGACGACCCGGACGAGACGGTGCGCTCCGTCCTGGCCCGCCGGCTGCCGCGCCGGCTGTTGCTGAAGCTGCGCGACGACCCGGACCGCGAAGTGCGGATCGCCGTCGCCAGCCGGTT